>LWDU01033258.1_pt1 | contig 264706 bp, 244 predicted proteins | sample 727161 | NCBI WGS metagenome assembly LWDU01 (sample SAMN04566230, study PRJNA314399) | hydrothermal vent metagenome | isolation source: deep sea hydrothermal plume seawater | place: Mexico: Gulf of California, Guaymas Basin | collected 2004-07-11 | reverse complement strand
ATGAACTGAGCAGCTGTAAGCTATTGAAAGTACGAGACTGCGGTTAGCAGTTGGTGCCTATGAAGGACTATGAAGTCGGCCCTCGGTACCATTTTAGACTTTTTAACTCTGCTAACCTATTGATCAGTCTCGCAATTCTCTGAATTAAGCGAGGGACAGGGCTTTTCAACAAGCTTTCCCATCCATAAACCACAAAATTCTAGAGAGTATCCGTCTCCATATCCTTGCCCAACTGTCTTCAGGCTCCATCCTCCGAGCTGATCAATGAGATCTGTATTCGCTCCAACATTTCTTAGCCTATCTCTGAAGCTATGCCTTAATCCGTGAATGACATAAGTATTACCAATCACGGTTTTGAGCCATTTGTTGATCGCTGCACTTGCAGAATTACTCTTACAGATCGTTTCATTGCAATAACGAGGAAAACAAAATGAATGATCCGCACTTTTAACCTTCTGGGCTGCCCATAGCGCTTCCCCAACGAGTGGAATAACTCTTTTGCTAGATGCGGTCTTTAAGCGTCTACTGCCATGAGGGGCTATTTCAAGATAAGGGACAACGTTATCTAAATGCAGGTCTTCCTGACGTAATCCTACGGCTTCTGACAAGCGCATTCCTGTGTCTGAAATCATTGCAACAAGCCAGCGTAAATCATCATCTAATGCACGACAAGACATCTGGAGCTTAACCATGAAATTGGGTGGTATTGCTTTACGCTTTTCGGTCTGGATATCTGACGGGATATAGACCTTAGCAAATGGATTGTTACAGCTAAGACCCTGCTCATTGATGATAAAATTGAACATTGCCTTCAACAATTGTCGACCAAACAACCAATCCCTAAATGTTGCAGCGTTTGCAGTTGAGTACTGATTAATACTTCGTTGGCCTAAACAATCCTCCAGATAACTGATGTTCCTTTTGGCCGTTCTGGCAAACAGTTCACCTCGCCCCTTTCCTTTAACCAAAACATAAGTTTCAAGAAGCTGCTGGGTCGTAGGAAAGCCCTTATCTGGAGAAGCAGGAACAGCCCTGCGGATACTTTTAAGAGGATCATCCATCTGAGACAGGCGAAGCTTTAACCAGTGATCATCTAACTTGGATGCAATATGTTTCGCAGCAAAAGATGCGCTAGTAGAAGATTTAGTCCGTAGCGACTTAACAAACCTTAGTCGAGAGTAATACGGCTCTAAATCTTTAGGAATCACACGACAGAAATAATAAACGCCCTCTTTCGTGTATGTATATTTCGGGTGTACTTTTACCTTCGGTTTCACCTACTGTCCCTCGCCTAATTCAGAGAATTGCGAGACTGATCAATAGGTTAGCAGAGTTAAAAAGTCTAAAATGGTACCGAGGGCCGGAATCGAACCGGCACTCCCGTGAAGGAACCGGATTTTGAATCCGGCGCGTCTACCAGTTCCGCCACCCCGGCACGTGAGGCCGGAGAGTATAGCAGAGGCGTAGTTTATTGCGAACAGATCTTTGCCCTTGGCCGAGCTGCAGTAAAGTGACTCGGTTTTGGCTGATTCACTCCCTGCTCATAAGGGGGCTTTGCGCGGCGCCATCATCTCTACATTGAATCCGGTTGGAAGTTTCACTATTGCGGTTTTAGCCAGAGTCCAACGGCCTGGCTTATTGATGCTACAATCGGCGTCGATTTCCCCCTGAATGACTTTAATAGATGAAACGTTCTGATTTCTATTATGAGCTCCCGCCTGAATTGATTGCCTCCCAGCCAGCAGTCCAGCGTTCAGATAGCCGGCTAATGCATGTTGATATCTCGTCGGGGACAATCAGTCACCATCGTTTTTCTGAATTCCCCTCTCTGCTATCAAACCAGGATCTACTGGTTTTTAATGATACCAGGGTGATTCCGGCTCGTTTTTTGGGGCGCAAATCAACCGGTGGCAAAGTTGAAATTCTACTCGAGAGGATAACATCGGACTTCACAGCAAAGGCTTTGATCAGGAGCAGCAAGCCCCTTAGAAAGGGGGCAGAAATAATTCTGTCGGCTGATCTGCCGCCGGTTACGGTTGAAGGCAGGCAAGGACAGTTCTATCTACTAAGCTTTCCACTGCCCGGGGTTTCCAGTATTGCTGGGAGCCTGGGTCAGGTACCGCTACCGCCTTATATCGACCGAGCTGCAACAGCCGTTGATGTGGAAAGGTACCAGACGGTATTTGCACGCCATGATGGTGCAGTGCATTTCGATTATGGGATGCTCGAAAAGCTCGATAGGAAGGGTCTGCAGCGCGAGGCAGTCACGTTGCATGTCGGTGCCGGTACGTTCCAACCGGTGCGGGTTGAAGATATTGAAACCCATGATATGCATAGCGAATGGCTTCAGGTCAGCGAACAAAGCTGTGCTGCGATTGCCCAGTGCAGAGCGCGTAATGGCGCGGTGGTTGCTGTGGGCACTACCAGTGCTCGGGCACTCGAGGCGGCGTCGTCATCAGGTATTGCGTCTGCTTTTCAGGGTGATACCCGCATTTTCATCTACCCTGGGTACCGCTTTAGGAGTGTTGACAGCCTGCTGACCAATTTCCATTTGCCAGAATCCACTCTGCTCATGTTAGTCAGTGCTTTCGCCGGTTCGAAACTCATCAAAGAAGCTTATCGACAGGCCATAGATCAAAAGTATCGATTCTTCAGCTATGGTGATGCGATGCTCCTTTCTAACGAGTATACAGTTAGGTAGGGCAAAGGCCTAACCCCTGTATAGTCGATTTGGCACTACAGTTATTGCAAGGATTACAGGGGGGTAATTGACCAGAATAATATAGATAGGACCTGAATTGCCCCGGTGGTAGGCTGGCTTAGGGCGTCTGGCGTGGGCGCAAAAAAATTTAAGTGGAAGAAACATTAGTAAAAAACATTAGTAAAAAACATTAGTAAAAGAAGTACTAGTAAAAGAGATATTAGTAAAAGAAATAGTCATATGAAGGGGATGCTGCTATGAGTGATCAGGTTGCGCCGGTTCTGGATTTCGATCCGGAGGCTTTACGCAAAAAGTACCGCATCGATCGTGATAAACGATTGCGGGATGATGGTAACGAGCAGTACCAGGAAGTTACTGGCGATTTTGTCTATTATGTTGATGATCCCTATGTGGAAACCGTCGTGCAGCGGGGTGCGTTGTTTAATGAAGTTGAAGTGACTGTTATCGGTGGTGGCTTTGGTGGACTGTTAGCTGGGGCACGCCTCAGGCAGGCCGGCGTAAAATCCATTCGCCTGATAGAGAAAGGCAGCGATTTTGGCGGGAGATTTCTTCGACCAGCTTTGACTTCATTAGTCAGTAGCCAGCTCACTTAATCAAAACGATCCCAGATATGAAATTCACCCTGACAAACACTGATGGCAATGCACGCTCTGGGATACTGGAATTGGCCCACGGCACAGTTGAAACTCCTATTTTCATGCCGGTAGGAACCTATGGCACGGTAAAGGGTTTGACACCAGCACAGTTACAGGACTTACAGGTGCAGATCCTGTTAGGCAATACTTTCCATCTGTTGCTCCGACCCGGTCCTGCGGTATTGAAACAGCACGGTGGGCTGCATCCTTTCATGGGCTGGGATGGCCCCATTCTGACCGATTCCGGCGGTTTTCAGGTTTTCAGCCTCGGTAAAATGAATAAGGTAACTGAACAGGGTGTTGCCTTTCGTTCCCCGGTGAATGGTGATCGGATAATGATGACGCCGGAACTCTCCATGGATATCCAGATGACCTTGAATTCGGATATTGCCATGATATTTGATGAGTGTACGCCCTTTCCGGTTGACTGGCGCACCGCTGAGGCTTCTATGAAGTTAAGCCTGCGCTGGGCCGAAAGGTCAAGGCAGGCCTTCCAGAGTGACAATGCCCTGTTTGGTATTGTGCAAGGCGGAGTATTCGAAGATCTGCGCTTGGCTTCTTTGCAGGGGTTAATGGATATTGGTTTTGAAGGCTATGCCATTGGCGGGCTTTCCGTTGGTGAGCCCAAGCAGGCGATGCTTGAAACAATAGCAGCTATTGCTCCGGAAATGCCGCCACATGCACCAAGATATCTTATGGGAGTGGGTACGCCGGCAGATTTGCTGGAGAGCGTACGCCGCGGTGTCGATATGATGGATTGCGTTATGCCAACGCGTCATGCCAGAAATGGTCATCTGTTTACATCGCAGGGTGTTGTAAAAATACGTAATTCAATTCATAGAACGTCCAACCAACCAATCGATAGCCGATGCGATTGCTATACTTGCGTAAATTTTTCCCGGGCTTATTTGCATCATCTGGATAAGTGTAAGGAGATCCTGGGTTCAACCCTCAATTCGATTCATAATGTTCATTATTATCTGCAGTTGATGGATTTGATGCGCCAGGCAATTAGGGCACAAAGCTTCGATAGGTTGGCTAGGGAGATCTATCAGAATTGGCAGGAAGAGCCAGTTATCGCCCAAGTTAACCTATAATTTCCTACATCGATCAAGGAGTGATTGCGTCTGGGGCTTGTAATCTGGACAATACAGCTCTTCTGAAATGATGACTGCAATACTGTTGCAGTTCCTGAAAGAGAGAGTCCTATGCTTGAATGGTTGATTCCCAATGCTCATGCCGCGGATGGGGGAAGCTCCATACCGGGTCTGGATATATTTATCCTGGTTGCTTTTGCCCTTGTTTTCTATTTCATGCTCTGGCGACCACAGAGTAAACGCGCCAAGGAACACAGGGAGTTGATCGCTAATCTTGCTAAGGGAGATGAGATTATCTCCAGTGGTGGATTAGTCGGTAAAATAACAAAAGTAGAAGAACAGTTCATCGTTTTTGAGGTTTCGGACAAGGTGGAACTCAAACTTCAAAAAAGCGCTGTGACAGCGGCCTTACCTAAGGGAACAATAAAATCCATTTGAATTTTATCGATAGTATTACTGGATCCTGCCTGTGTTGAACCGATATCCATTGTGGAAAAATCTGCTGGTCCTGGGCGTCTTGTTGTTCGGGATTATTTATGCGTTGCCTAATGCTTACCCGCCGGATTTCGCCGTCCAGATTTCTAATGAAAGAAGCGAGATTGCAATCACCCAGCGGGAGCTGGCGGTTGCAGTTGACAGCCTGGCGCATGCGGCAGTTTCATATACCTCGTCCGAATTAACCTCGGCAAGCGGCCTCATACGATTTCCAACGGCGGATGATCAGTTGCAGGGCCAGACGATCATACAAAGATCGCTGCATGATCTTTCTGATACTTATATTGTGGCATTGAATTCGGCACCAACCACACCAGACTGGCTTCGTCAGTTGGGTGCAGAACCCATGAAGTACGGGTTAGATCTGCGCGGAGGGGTGCATTTTTTGATGGAAGTTGATACCGAACGGGCGGTTGCAGAGCGTCTTGAAGGTATGCAACAGGACATCAAGCGATCTCTTAGGACCGGCGAAGAACGGGTGCGTTACCAGAGTAGTGATATCGTCAATGGTCAAACCCTCAGGATTTCCTTTGCTAGTGCCGAGTTAAGATTTAAGGCCAGGCAGCAAATAGAACCCGCTTATCAGCAGTTCGCTATCACAACCGCAGAAGACCAGGCGTTTGATCTGCTGCTGACCATGAATAATGCAGCCATTCGTGAAATAGAAGACTTTGCAGTCCAGCAGAACCTGCAAACAATCAGAAACAGGGTCAATGAGCTTGGCGTAGCTGAGCCTCTGGTGCAGCGGCTGGGCCGACAACGTATCGTCGTGGACCTGCCCGGTGTTCAGGATACCGCTGAAGCCAAGAAGATCCTCGGCAAAGTGGCTACGTTGGAATTCAGAATGGAGGCTAAACCCGGGGCATCGAAGTCAACGATATTACCCTTTGATTATGACGGCCGGTCAGTTCGGGTGGAGCGAGACCTGATTCTGCGGGGAGAGCGTGTGTTTGACGCTCAAGTCGGGTTTGATCCTGATACCGGGCTACCTCAAGCCAATATTACCCTCGATAGTGAAGGCGGGGAACTGATGCACCGGGCGACTCGTTATAATATTGGTCGGCGCATGGCTGTCATATTTATAGAAACAAAGACGCGTGATCGCTACGAAATGGTCGCTGGGCAGGAGGTGAAGATCTCGGAGCCTTATGTTGAAAAGAAGATTATATCCCTGGCAACAGTTCAGGCAGCGCTTGGGGTTAACTTCAGGATTACCGGCTTGCAGTCCGGAGAAGCTCGCGAACTGGCCCTGCTGCTGCGTGCAGGTGCTCTGGCAGCTGATATGTTCATAGCAGAAGAAAGAACGGTGGGTGCGAGCCTGGGTAAGGAAAATATTGAGCTGGGTGCGACTTCGGTGGTGGTTGGTTTTGGCCTTGTAGTTTTGTTTATGCTGTTCTTTTACAAGGTCTTTGGTATCGCAGCGAATATTGCCCTGATTTCTAATCTGGTTTTGCTGGTCGCCGTTATGTCCAGTATATCAGCGACTTTAACATTGCCGGGTATTGCCGGAATCGTACTGACAGTGGGTATGGCTGTGGATGCCAATGTCTTGATTTTTTCCAGAATCAAGGAAGAACTGGGCAATAGGATGACGCCACAGATGGCGATTAATGCGGGTTTCGATCGTGCATTCGTAACGATCCTGGACGCTAACCTGACGACCTTGCTTGTTGCCGTTATTCTCTACAGCATCGGTACCGGCTCGGTAAAGGGTTTCGCCATAACCCTTTCAATAGGAATTCTGACTTCGATGTTTACCGCTGTTATGGGCACCCGGGCAATAGTTAATTTGATATATGGTGGACGGAACATTAAGAGGTTACTGATCTGATGGCTAAGGCTTACAGCTTTGATTTCATGTCTTATCGTAAGCAGGCGGCGATTGCTTCGATTCTATTGCTCATAGTATCCGTCGCTAGCATCGTACTGCGTTCCTTGGAGTGGGGTCTTGATTTTACGGGGGGTACGCTGGTTGAGGTGACCTATGAAGCAGCGGCTTTTCCAGAAGCGATTCGTGCAGAGTTGGACCAGGCAGGGTATAGCGGTCATGTGGTGCAGTATTTTGGATCTGATCGAGATATTCTGGTGCGTATGCCACCGCAGAAAAACCTATCGGACAAGGATAATGCCCGATTGGGTGATGGTCTTCTGGTTGCATTGCAGGCAGGAACGAGTAACCAATTGGTATTGAGAAGAGCTGAATTTGTAGGGCCGGCCGTCGGCGAAGAATTAACTAATCAAGGCGGGCTTGGTTTGTTAGCCGCCCTGGGTATGGTTTTGCTGTACGTTTCTTTTCGTTTCCAGCTCAAGTTTGCGCTTGGCGCTGTGCTGGCGCTTTTTCACGATGTGGTCATAACACTGGGTGTTTTTTCAATCATTCGATGGGAATTTGACACAACCGTATTAGCCGCGCTACTTGCGGTGATCGGTTATTCGTTGAATGATACCATCGTGGTTTCCGACCGGATCCGGGAAAATTTCAGAAAGCTAAGGCGGGGGAGTTCCGAGGAGATTATTAACGCCTCGCTGAACCAGACCCTCGGTAGAACTCTGATCACATCATTCACGACTCTACTGGTTCTTTTTGCTTTGCTGATTCTTGGTGGAGAGTTAATTAGTGGTTTCGCAAAGGCACTTATTATAGGCGTCGTAGTGGGTACCTATTCATCCATCTATGTTGCTGCAAATACCTTACTGGCTCTGAAATTGGATCGAGATGACTTGCTGGTGCCCGTGAAAGAAGGCGCTGAATTAGAATAACTGCTTTGTTTTGTCTGTTACTGCCTGTAGAAGCAGGTGTTCAAGTTAGTGGCCCAGGTTCCGTTTGATTAAAGGACCTAAACTCTTGAATATTTTTGGGCTGGCAGCGATGAGATCGCCATTTTTCAGGTGATCGAGTTTCCCATCAAAATCACCGAGCAGGCCACCAGCTTCTTGTACCAGTAAGGCACCTGCAGCCATATCCCAGAGTTTGAGGTTTTTCATCCACATGCCGTCCAGTCGACCTGCTGCCACATAGGCGAGTTCCAGAGCTGCACTGCCGGGCTGGCGAATTGAACATTCTCTGGTCATCAGTTCCTGAATTAATGCTGCCTGGGCGGGTATAGCCTGCTGTGGGAAGCGCCCCCCTGTGGCAATCACCGCGCCGTCTAGTAATTCAAGTTGAGAGACCCGGGTTTTTTTACCATTCAGCCTGCTGCTTTGACCCTTGGATGCAATGAATTCTTCCTGCCGGATCGGATCGATTATAATGGCATGTTCGAGCACTTCATTGTGCCGGCAGGCAATTGAAATACAGAAATGAGGGATCTGTCGAATGAAATTTGTGGTGCCGTCAATGGGGTCTATGATCCATTCGAATTCGGCTTTCTCCGGGCCGGTGATCAGTCCTCCCTCTTCGCCAGTAATGCGATGATCAGGAAAGGTCCTGCTAATGGATTCTGCTATAATTGATTCAGCATCTCGATCAATGTTTGTCACAAAATCATTATGGCCTTTCTGGCTGATTTTAATGAGGTCTGGACGGTCGAATGCTCGGGCAACGTGAGTCGCTGCATCTCTTGCCCCGCGGAGCACTATATTAACCATTGGTTCCATGGATACTGGGAGTCAAACTAGAAAGAGGCGAGATAGTAACAGATCGTAAGCTAATTCACCTGTAATTTTCTCTTGGAAATTTAGATATGACCGAAGCACTGCTATTCCCAAAAATTCGTATCGTACTGGTAGAAACCTCGCATCCCGGGAATGTGGGGGCCGCCGCTCGGGCCATGAAAAATATGGGTTTAACCCGTCTGTATCTCGTAAACCCTTCGGAATTTCCAAGTCCACAGTCGACCTTCAGGGCTGTCAGTGCTGCGGACGTACTTGAAGGTGCCGAGGTATGCAGCAGTCTTGAGGATGCCATATCAGAATGTGAACTGGTGATAGGTACTTCTGCCCGGGAACGGAAAATCCCCTGGCCAATGATCGATCCAGTGATTTGTGCAAACAAGGCGCTGCAGATGAGCGATATAGGCTCAGAGACGGCGATTGTTTTTGGCCGAGAGGATCGGGGCCTGAAGAATGAAGAACTGCAGAACTGTCATTACCATGTCAATATTCCTACCGGTGATGCCTACAGTTCGCTTAATCTTGCCATGGCTGTTCAGGTCATTTGTTATGAGATTGTCAACCAATCAGGCCGTGAGCTTAGCAAGGAGAATTGGGATCAACCGTTGGCGTCGGCAGAGGATTTGAGCCACTTCTTCAGGCATCTTGAGGAAACCCTGGTGCAGGTAGGTTTTCATGATCCTGATAATCCCAGACAACTGATTGCCCGATTAAGGCGGCTATTCTTGAGAATTCAGCCGGACCAGATGGAGATGAATATTCTCAGGGGTTTTTTGACCGCGATTAACCAAATTGCTGTTAAGCAGGGCGATCAGGCCGTTTCTGATCAGCGTGTTGAATAAACTGGGGTCTGGTCGTGATGCCGGAATAAAGCATTTATGAGTTGGGCAGCGGTAATGCTGCAAGGGTATTGGCTTAATACCCGACTAAAATGCTTGGTTATTTAATGTGAGTGGAGTAAACTGGCCTCCACATTGAGAAACGGGCTCTTAGGAACTATTGAGGCCCTGGATTTAGCACAATTAAAGCCGTTAAATGTTAAAGCCATCAAATGTTAAAGCTATTAATTATTGAGAGATAACAGTCCATGAAACTGACAGCCCGAGGTCGATATGCAGTTACTGCGATGGTTGACCTGGCAATGCATGAACATGAAGGACCTACTAGTTTGTCTGATATTTCAGACAGGCAGACTATCAGCTTGCCTTATTTGGAACAGCTGTTTGCCAAACTGAAAAAGAGCAACCTGGTTGATAGTGTACGCGGCCCAGGTGGTGGATATCATTTGAGCCGAAGTTGTCGAGAGATCTTCATTGCTGACATTGTTGATTCTGTCAATGAGCAGGTTGATGCAACCCGTTGTGCCGGTAAGGCAGATTGTCAGGGAGGCGAGACTTGTCTGACTCACGAATTATGGTCGGATCTCAGTGAGCAAATTCATAACTTCCTCAGTGGCGTAGACCTAGCGAGCCTGGTGGGGAAAAGAGAAATTCAGAAGATAGCCAAACGACAGAGTGCATCTCAGGATACAAGCTTGCGCTCACCCGATAAATCAACGCTGTTACCTGCTACCCAAATTTAGTGGAGTTATCATGAAAGTGCCAATTTATTTTGATTACGCAGCGACAACGCCAGTCGATCCCAGGGTCGCTCAGAAGATGAGCGAATGTTTAATGACGGAAGGGAACTTCGGTAACCCTGCCAGTCGATCTCATAAATTTGGCTGGGAAGCTGAAGAGGCGGTTGAAGTTGCCAGGCGTCAGGTTGCCGATCTGGTTAATTGTGACCCGAGGGAGATCGTGTGGACATCGGGAGCTACTGAGTCTGATAATCTGGCCATTAAGGGTGTTGCTCAATTCTATAAGAAAAAAGGTAAGCACCTGATCACTTCAAAGATTGAACACAAAGCGGTTCTTGATACCTGTCGGCATCTGGAGCGAGATGGCTTTGAGGTTACTTATCTTGAACCGGGCGAGGATGGGTTGGTTCGCGCGGATCACGTTCAGCAGGCGATACGCGAAGATACGATACTTGTCTCGATCATGCATGTTAACAATGAGATTGGTGTCTGCAATGATGTGGCCGCCATTGCAGAGGTTTGCAGGCAGGCAAAAGTCTTTTTTCATGTCGATGCGGCCCAGAGTGCAGGTAAGCTGCCAATTGATCTGTCGTCATGGAAAGTTGACCTGATGTCATTTTCTGCCCATAAAGTATATGGACCGAAAGGCGTTGGGGCACTTTACGTGCGACGCAAGCCGAGAGTTCGGCTGGAAGCACAGATGCATGGTGGTGGTCATGAACGAGGCATGCGTTCCGGCACCTTAGCAACACATCAGTTGGTGGGAATGGGTGAGGCTTGTCGCATTGCGAAAGTCGAGATGCAGACTGAAGCAGCAAGAATCCTGGCGTTGCGAAAGCGACTCTGGGATGGTTTTAAAGATATGGAAGAAGTCTACGCAAATGGTGATCAGCACCTTCACGTACCCGGCATTATTAATATCAGTTTTAATTTCGTGGAAGGCGAATCTCTGATTATGTCGTTACCCGAGATAGCAGTATCGAGTGGCTCAGCTTGTACTTCAGCTAGCCTAGAGCCTTCCTATGTGCTGCGGGCGCTAGGCATGAATGATGAACTAGCACATAGTTCGCTGAGATTCTCTGTGGGTAGATTCACGACCGAACAAGATGTTGATCAAGCCATAGAACAGGTGCGCGCTGCGGTAGAAAAATTAAGGGATCTATCACCTCTTTGGGACATGTATAAAGATGGTGTGGATATGGACAAAATAGAGTGGGCTGCCCACTAGGTTTTTGATATTTGGAGTAAACAGATGGCTTATAGCGACCAGGTGATGGATCACTATGAAAACCCCCGAAATGTGGGAAAGATGGATGATGGGGATAGTCAGGTGGGCACTGGTATGGTGGGTGCTCCCGCCTGTGGCGATGTCATGCGCTTGCAAATAAGAGTGGGTGAGGATGGGATTATCCAGGACGCTAAATTTAAGACCTATGGCTGTGGTTCGGCCATTGCCTCAAGTTCGTTGTTGACGGAATGGGTAAAAGGTAGAACTTTAGAAGCAGCTGAGGGCATCAAGAACACAGAGATTGCTGAAGAACTGGCATTGCCTCCTGTAAAGATTCATTGCTCCGTGCTGGCTGAAGATGCCATTAAGGCGGCTGTTAATGATTACCGTGACAAGCATCCCGCAGGTTCAGTGAAATCACCGAGCAAAAATAGGGAATTATAAAGATGGGTATCAGTTTAACCCCTGTGGCAGTAGAACACGTCCAAGGCTACCTGAAAAAGAGAGGCCAGGGGGTTGGTATACGATTGTCTGTGAAAACAACGGGATGTTCAGGTTTGATGTATGTCATTGAACCCGTTGATGATCCTCAGATCGAAGATATCAGCTACCAGTGCCAAGGGGTGCAAGTGTATATTGATCCGAAAAGCCTGGTTTATGTTGATGGCACTGAGATGGATTATGTCAAGCAGGGATTGAACGAGGGCTTTGAATTTAAAAACCCCAATGTTAAAGGGGAGTGCGGTTGCGGTGAGAGTTTTACCGTCTAGCGTGGGAACGCCAATCCAGTGAATTTCGGCCAGAATTACTTTGAACTATTCCAGTTACCAGTCACTTTCTCAATCGATTTAGAAGACCTGGAAAACCGATATTTTGAACTTCACAAGACTTCTCATCCGGATCGTTATGTCGGCGCTAGTGATCAGGAGAAGCGATTGGCAGTGCAGTGGACGATGCAGATTAATGAGGCCTACCAGAACCTTCGGGATCCGCTGACAAGAGCCATCTATCTTTTAAAGCAATCCGGTGTTGAGCTAACTGAGAACCCTCAGATGGGAGCCACTTTTTTAGTTCAGCAGATTGAATTACGTGAGAAAATAGATTCCATTGAAACGGATCCTGATGGGCCTGAGCAAGTGGAAGTACTGATTCGGTCAATTTCAGAGCAGACTGTCGAACTGCAGCAACAATTCATAACAGCCTATGAGGCTGGTAATATGAGTGAAGCTCGGGAAGGGGTCTATCAGATGCAGTTTATGGTGAAATTACAGCAAAGTGCCCGGCAGATGGAAGAGAAAATACTAGGTTACTGATATGGCGCTAATACAGATTACAGAACCGGGTGTTGCTATTGATCCGCACCAGAGAAAGCGCGGCGCGGGAGTCGATCTAGGCACAACGCACTCGCTCATAGCAGTGGTTCGAGGCGGTTCATCGGTGACCTTGCCGGATGCTTCAGACCGGCACCTGTTACCTTCGGTGGTTCGTTATGAAAGCGAAGGGATTACGGTCGGTTATGCCGCGGTTGAAGCCGCTAGAGAAGACCCGTTTAATACCATCGCATCTGCGAAAAGGCTTTTGGGTAGAGGATTGGGTGATATAGCAGATCGTAAACAATTACAGAATTATCAATTTACAGACGAATCTGCCGGTATGGTCAAATTACAAACGATCAGAGGAGAGATAAGCCCAGTTCAAATTTCTGCTGAAATCCTCCGAGTGCTTGTTCTGCGAGGGGAAGAAGCGCTTGCTGGCAGGCTTGATGGCATTGTTATCACCGTTCCAGCCTACTTTGATGAAGCACAGCGTCAGGCAACCCGAGACGCGGCCGCTCTAGCGGATATTCCCGTGCTGAGGTTATTAAACGAACCGACCGCAGCGGCGATTGCCTATGGGTTAGAAAGCGGTGAGCAGGGCACTATTGCAATTTATGATCTCGGTGGCGGGACCTTTGATATTTCGCTATTGAATCTTCAAAAGGGAGTTTTCGAAGTTCTTGCAACGGCTGGCGATACCAGTTTGGGCGGTGATGATTTTGACGAGAGTCTGGCACGAATGCTTCTGCACAAGAGCGGCTATGAAGGTGAGTTAGATGCAATTTCACGAAGGGCCTTGCTGTTAGAAGCAAAAGCCATTAAAGAAGCACTAAGTCAATGTGACAGGGTTGATGTGGAATTGAGTCTGCCCGCTTTTTCCTGGTCTGGGGTTGTCAGTAGAAGCGAGTTCTCCCAGGCGATACGACCCCTGATCGAAACTAGTATCAAAGCTTGCCGGCGGGCCCTAAGAGACGCTGATTTAACTGAGAGCGATGTCAAACAGGTTGTTCTGGTTGGTGGTGCCACCCGCGTTCCTTTAGTACGGCAGTTGGTAGAAGCATTTTTCAAGCGCCAGCCACTTTCTCATCTGGATCCGGATAAGGTGGTTGCCCTTGGCGCAGCAATTCAGGCCGACGTGCTGGTCGGAAATAAGCCTGGTGAAGAAATGCTGTTACTCGATGTGCTGCCTTTGTCTCTTGGGCTCGAGACCATGGGCTCTCTGGTGGAAAAGGTAATACCCCGAAACTCTCCTATACCGGTGTCCAGGGCGCAGGAATTTACAACCTCCAGAGATGGGCAGACAGCGATGTTGATACATGTTCTTCAGGGAGAGCGTGAGCTGGTAGCAGATTGCCGTTCACTGGCTCGTTTTGAGTTGCGTGGTATTCCACCAATGGTTGCGGGTGCAGCTAAAATTCAGGTTGTGTTCCAGGTGGATGCAGATGGGCTACTATTTGTTACCGCGAAGGAACTGGAAACTCAGGTCAAAGCCAGCATTGAGGTAAAGCCCACTTATGGTCTGGATGAAGCAGAAATCACCAGTATGTTGCGAGCTTCGGTAACCTACGCCGAGCAGGATGTCCAGGCGCGAATGCTTGCTGAAGCATCGGTAGATGCGCAGCGGCAGATCGATGCAGTCACAGTGGCGCTGGATAAAGATGGCGAAAAGTTACTGGATAGGAAAACAATCCATCATCTTCGCAAGCTTGTTGAAGCGTTGGCAGGGGCGATTGATCAGCAAAATATTGACGAGATAGATAGCGTGAATAAACGGTTGGGGCAAGCCAGTGCGGATTTTGCGACAATGCGCATGGATGCTTCAGTCAAGGAGGCGCTATCTGGAAGGCATTTTGAAACGGTTGTGGAGTTATAAGGCTAATGCCTCGAATTATTTTTTTACCGCATGAGCAAAGGTGTCCAGATGGTACCGTTGTTGAGGCTGAACAGGGCGATGCCTTAATCGAGCTAGCGCTGGACAATGGTATTCAAATCGAGCATGCCTGTGAAATGGCCTGTGCCTGTACAACCTGCCATGTGATTTTGCGAGAAGGGTTCGATTCGCTGGAGCCCTCTGATGAAACTGAGGATGATTTGCTGGATAAGGCCTGGGGTCTGGAGCCGGATTCAAGGTTAAGTTGCCAGGTTGTGGTCGGGGATGAAGATCTGGTAGTGGAAATCCCGAAATATACGATTAATCAGGTTTCAGAGAATCATTAAATAGTGCCTTGTCAGGTTTCAGAGGATCGTTTAGCTGTGCCTATTCAGGCATGTAAGCACCTAAACAATGATCAGGAAAGGCGGAGAAAGAGGTCAATAGTAATAGCGCCGGTAGTGCGGATTCATAGGGGGGTGGCACAATGAAATGGGTCGACGTGAACGAAATAGCGATTGAATTGTCAGAAAAGTACCCGGAGACAGACCCGCTTAGCGTTCTATTTACAGATCTGAAGCGCTGGGTAGAGGCGTTGGATGGTTTCGAAGATGATACTGATCGCTGTGGCGAAAAGGTGCTGGAAGCAATCCAAATGGCCTGGTTGGACGAGGTAGACTGAAAATAGCAGTTGCTGTTGGCAACTTACCACTATTTTGCCCGTGAATTCGCGAGTATAATTCGGCCCCTTCTTTTTTTACTTTAGAACATTTGGGAGCTTTCATGGCATTAGAACGAACTTTTTCAATCATCAAGCCCGACGCAGTGGCGAAAAACGTAATCGGCGAAATTGTAGGTCGATTCGAGAAAGCAGGTTTACGGGTCATCGCATCACGTATGGAACATTTAACTGCCGAAAAAGCGCAGGGATTTTATGCTGAGCATGATGGCAAGGGTTTCTTTGCGGACCTGATTGGTTTTATGACATCGGGTCCAGTCGTTGTACAGGTTCTTGAGGGCGAGGGCGCCATCAGTCTGAACCGCCAGTTAATGGGCGCGACTAATCCCCAGGAGGCTGAACCCGGAACGATAAGAGCGGATTTTGCGCAATCCATTGATGCTAATGCAGTACATGGTTCTGATGCTCCAGCATCGGCAGGCCGCGAGATTGCTTATTTCTTTTCAGATGAGCAATTGTGTAGCAGATGACGAGTAACGACTCACCAAAATGTGACATTCTGGGGCTAAGCCAGCCCCAGATGATGTCATTTCTGGGTGAACTGGGCGAAAAGCCCTATAGAACAAGCCAGGTGATGAAATGGCTGCACCATCGTTTTGTCGATGATTTTTCTCAGATGACCGATATTTCGAAAAAACTCCAGAGCCAGTTCCAGCAAATGGCTGAAATTCGTGAGCCGGAGGTGATTAGCGAGAAATGTTCAGTAGATGGCACTCGTAAGTGGCTCATGCGTTCCAGGTCTGGAAGTGCCTTTGAGACGGTCTATATTCCCGAAGAGTCACGAGGGACTCTGTGTGTTTCCTCACAGGTCGGCTGCGTCCTGGACTGCAAGTTTTGCTTGACTGGTAGGCAGGGATTTAATTCAAACCTGACTTCCAGTGAAATTGTTGGCCAGTTGCGTGTCGTTAAACGATTGCTTGATGCTCAGCTATCAGGTGTTGGACGAAAAATCACTAATGTTGTATTTATGGGTATGGGAGAACCCCTGCTTAATATTGATGAGGTGATTCCTGCTGTGTCGCTGATGATGGACGATCTTGGTTACGGTATATCCAAGCGCAAGGTAACCATTTCCACTGCAGGCGTGGTGCCAGGAATACGTCGTTTGAAAGAGACTACCGATGCTTCACTTGCTATTTCTCTGCATGCGCCCAGTGATGAACTGAGGGATCAGCTGGTTCCAATTAATCGCAAATATCCCATAGCATTGTTGCTTGACGCCTGTCGCGACTATGCTTCGAACCTCGGTGAAAAGCGTACAGTAACCATCGAGTATATATTGCTCGATGGCATCAATGATCGGGCGCAACACGTGCACGAATTGATAGAACTTCTGCAGGACTTTCCCTGCAAGATTAATCTTATACCTTTCAATGGCTTCCCCGGTTCCGGATTTAAACGTCCGTCAACCAGTTCCGTTCGTTATTTTCAGGAAAAACTGGTTCAGGCGGGATATGCGACCATGGTTCGTACTACTCGAGGTGGCGATATAGATGCCGCCTGCGGTCAATTAGCCGGTAAGGTAGCAGATGTGACCAGACGCAGTGCCAGATATAAGCAAATTGAAGTTCAGATGGCGACGCAAATATGAAAATACTGTTGCTAGTAAGCGTTATTTTTCTGCTGTCAGGCTGTAGTTCAGTTCAAAGAGGCGCTGACAAGGCCGCCAACAAAACCGATATTGTAGAGCGGTCGATCGACCTGGGGGTAGGGTATCTTCAGCAGGGGGATTACGGTAGAGCAAGAGCAAATCTATTAAAAGCGCTTGAGTTAGATAGCAGTTCTGTTCGTGCGCACAATACTTTGGCGATTGTTTTTCAGAAGGAAGGCGAATTTGATCTTGCAGAAAGCCATTTTCTGAAGGCAATCAAATTTGATGGAGAGTTTGCAGCAGCAAGAAATAACTACGGTCGTTTTCTTTTTTCGCAGAAGCGGACTCTGGATGCCATCGAACAGTTGCAGTTGGCAGCAGAAAATCGTTTCTATAACCGTAGGCATCAGGCTTTTGAGAATCTTGGCGTGGCTTTTCTAGAGTTGGGATCAAAAGAGTCTGCGAGGGTTGTATTTGAGCGAGCCATTTCTCTTAACCCTAATCAGTCCAGGGCACTGTTAGAGCTGGCAGTGCTTGAATATGACGCGCAGGAGTACAGCAGGGCAAGAACCCTGTATTTGCGTTATATTGAGAATAGTTCTCAGAACCCCAAGAGCCTCTATTTATGCGTCGGTCTATTTAAGCGATTTTCAGATGGTAACCGTGTGGCGAGCTGCCGAATGATGCTGAAGAATGTTTTCCCGAATTCAAATGAATACCAGGCAATTCGAGACTCAGATCGTGAATGAACAAACCAAACCAGAAAACCAGATTGATTCGTTAGATCCTGTGACCGAGGCCGAATCTTCTGGAGCTGGTTCTAAAACGGTTGCTGAATCGTTAATAGATGCCAGAAAAGCTTTGGGGCTGAGTCAGGAGGATGTTGCCGGCGCACTTTATTTGGATGTTAAAGTCATCCGTGCCATTGAACAGCGTGACTACGAGAAGATACCAAAACAGGTGTTTTTAAAAGGTTATCTGCGATCAATCGCCAAGGTTGTGGGTTTGGATGGGCAGGAAATTGTCAGCCTGTTTGAGGTGGAATCCCGTTCAGCTTGCGCTGATCTGGTGATTGAAAGAGCGACTGATGGAGAAGTTGATAATCGTTTTACCGGACACGTATTTAAAGCAGGGTTACTTGCATCTGGGATTTTGGGTTTGCTGCTGTTATTAACCTGGGTCTTTCTTTCCGGCAATGATGATCAAACTGAAGTTAATGCAGATAGTTTAGGGCAACGACAGATTAACAACCCGAACCAGGTGTTGGTCGATTCGGGCGTCGATCCATTAGTAGGTATACCCACCCCAGTTGAACACAGTGCAGTCCAGTCGGCACAGGTAAATGAAGTAGTAGAGCCGCAATCAGCAGATCAGAATAATGACGGGCCTGGAGTTCCTGAAATGACCGAGGTCTATGCTGATGCGATTGTTGCAAGGGGTCCTGGGACACCAGTACCTGAACAGCCTGAGACCATGGCTTTGTTAACTAAGGTAATAACAAGTGAAAGGACCGAATTAGAAGCGGGCCGTTTGCTGGAGATGGATGCCGGCGGTCTTGATGAAATTGAAATTATTTTTTCAGGAGAATGTTGGCTGGAGGTTATCGATGGCGACAGGGAGTCAGTTTACAGCGATCTGAACAGGTCTGGAGACGTCCTTAGAATAAGAGGAGTAGCCCCATTTGAGTTGCTGTTCGGTGATGCTACGGTAGCAAGACTTTATTACGGCGGCGCATTGATTGATTTGACCAGCAGGACAACCCGGGAACGAACAGCGCGCATCAAGCTTCCTGCCCTAGAGGTGAATTTATGAGGCAGCAGTCATTTATAAAACGGCGTCAATCCCGGCAGATTATGGTGGGTAATGTGCCGGTAGGCGGTGATGCGCCAATCTCGGTTCAGAGTATGACCAACACCGACACGCACGACATTGACGCAACGGTTGCCCAGATCAAGTCATTAGAGGCGGTTGGTGCCGATATAGTTCGAGTATCTGTGCCTACAATGGATGCAGCAGAATGCTTTGGCAAAATCCGCAAACAGGTTTCAGTTCCTTTGATCTCGGATATTCACTTTGATCACAGGATTGCATTGCGGGTGGCCGAACTTGGCGTTGATTGTCTGAGGATAAATCCTGGCAATATAGGTAGCAAAGAAAAGATCCGAGCCGTTATCAGTGCCTGTAAGGACAGGGGCATACCTATCAGAATAGGGGTTAATGCGGGGTCTCTGGGAAAGGATTTACTACGTAAGTACAAAGAACCTAATGCGGCGGCCATGGTCGAGTCAGCATTGCGCAATATAGAAATGCTGTTGGCCGAAGATTTTACCGAATTTAAGTTGAGCATGAAGTCGTCCGATGTATTTATGGCGATTGAAGCCTACCGTGCGATAGCGCCGCAGATCGAGCAGCCTCTGCACCTCGGTATTACTGAAGCGGGTGGGCTTCGTTCTGGAACGGTAAAGAGTTCGGCGGGTCTCGGGCTATTGCTGATGGAAGGGCTGGGCGATACTATTCGCATCTCACTGGCCGCAGACCCCGTTGAAGAGATTAAAGTTGGTTTTGATTTGTTGAAAAGTCTGCGCCTTCGCAGCAAAGGGATCAATTTAGTCGCCTGCCCAAGTTGTTCCAGGCAGAATTTTGATGTCATCAGCACGGTCAACGAACTGGAACGCCGGATTGAGGATATTATGGAGCCGCTTGATGTGGCCATAATTGGTTGCATCGTAAATGGCCCGGGCGAAGCAAGACAAGCTGATATTGGTTTGACCGGAGCATCGCCAAATAGTCTGATTTATGCTGATGGAACACCTCATCACAAGATTGCAAACGATAAGCTGTTAGACGAACTGGAGGCAATGGTGCGGCAGAAAGTGGCTGAAAAGCAGACCGCAGATAGTAATATTCTAGCCAGGCAAAGCTGAGTAGATTATGGCGATTAAGGTTAAGGCAGTTCGGGGTATGCGGGATCTTTTACCTCAGAAAAAGGCAGTGTTTCGATTCGTTGAAGATCAGGTTCGTAGCATCGTCAGTCAATATGGCTACCTGGAAGTTGGTCTGCCAGTTATTGAATCGACTCAACTTTTCTCTCGTCTGGTAGGGGAAGGTACCGATATTGTTGAAAAGGAAATGTATACCTTTGCAGACCGTAATGGTGACAGTCTGACCCTTCGGCCGGAAGGAACCGCTGGTTTGGTGCGATTAGCCAACGAAAACGGACTCATTTTTAATCAGGTTCAGCGATTTTGGTACGCAGGCCCGATGTTTCGATATGAGCGGCCTCAGAAAGGTCGATATCGGCAGTTTGACCAGATCGGTGTTGAGTGCCTGGGTATGGATGGTCCTGATATCGATGCCGAAATATTGTTGATGTCTGCTCGAATCTGGGAAGCTTTGGGTATTGAGGATAATGTGACGTTAGAGCTGAATTCGCTTGGTGATGTGTCATCAAGACAACGCTATCAGGTCGCTTTGATTGGATACCTCAATGATTATAGATCCGAATTAGATGAAGACAGCCTGAGGAGATTGTCCAGCAACCCTTTGCGGATACTTGATAGTAAAGTCCCTGATACTCAGCGCTTACTGGCAGGTGCGCCGGAACTGCCTGAATTTCTAGATGAAGATTCTCGTCAGCATTTTGGGAGACTCTGTGAGATACTTGACCAGGCTGGGTTGCAGTATCGTATTAATCCAAGAATTGTCAGGGGCCTTGATTATTATAATCGAACCGTTTTTGAGTGGGTAACCGATACGCTGGGGTCTCAGGGCACGGTGTGTGGGGGTGGCCGGTACGATGGTTTAGTCGAGCAACTCGGTGGCAAGCCGGCATCTAGCGTTGGCTTTGCCATGGGTTTGGATCGCTTGGTTCTCATGGTGGAAGAAAGCAGGCCTAAGGCGGGATCAGTTGACATATATATGGTATCCGTAGGCAATCAGGAACGAACAAAGGCATTGGTGCTGGCTGAAAGGATCAGGCGTGAACTGGGGCTTATAACGCTTGTCCATGCTGGTTCGGGCAGGCTCAAAGCACAGATGAAAAAAGCAGATATGAGTGGAGCAAGAGCTGCACTGATTATAGGTGAACAGGAGCTCGCCTGTGACCAGGTAACGGTTCGGCTGTTGCGCGTCGAAGGATCACAGGAGCGGGTCAAGGAAGAGCAATTAGTGGATTATCTGCGCGGGATTTTTGATAGGGAGTAATGCGGTGGCATTGGATACAACTGAAGAAGAACAGATCGAATCGATCAAGAATTTTGTTAAACAATATGGCCCTTCGGTGCTGATAGCGATTGTCCTGTCACTGGGTGGGACCTATGGCTACCGGTCCTGGGAAACCAGCGAGAGGGTTGATCGCGAATCAGCCAGTGCTGCCTATGAAGGGTTAGCCTCAGCCATAACAGCCCTACCGGAATCTAACGAGACCCTTGCTGATGCTATTGGAGAAATGGCAGGTACTTTGAAATCGGATCATCCTGATTCCACTTATGCGGTATTCGCTTCCCTGCAGATGGCCAAGTTAGCCGTAGAGCGGGGTGATTTTGCAGAAGCTGAAGCTGAATTTCGCTGGGCCCTGGAGTATGCCGATCCCTCCCTTGAGGCGCCTATCAGGATAAGACTTGCTCGAGTGTTAAAGGCTGATAATCGTTTTGAACTAGCACTTGAGGTGCTGGACAAGAAAATAGAATTGTTTGCCTATGGCCCCACCTGGCATGAAGCGCGGGGTGATATTTTGTTGATGCTGAAGGAAACTGATCAAGCCAGGCAGGCTTATCAGATCGCAGTCAATACTTCCGGAGAACTCACTGCGCCGTCATTGATTATGAAACTGGAAGATATAACTTACGCCAAGGTAATCTCAGAGTTAACTGCTGAGACTGATGAAGTTTCTGAGCCCGAGGAAATCGAAGAATGAAGTACCGTCTAAGACAAGCTCGTATTTTACTTCCGCTGCTGCTGTTGTCGAGCTGCAGCTGGTTTGGTGATAAAGAGGAAGAAATAAATAAACCCGCCGAATTAAGGCGCTTTGTATCGGAGCTGGACATTGTTTCGTTGTGGAGCCGTAAGGTGGGCGGTGGCGCCGAAGATAAAGCCATTCGGCTGGAACCCGCCATTGCTGGCAGCAGGGTTTTTGCGGCATCCGCCAGTGGTACGGTCATGGCGCTTCAAGCAGGCAATGGCAGGCCCTTGTGGCAACGCCAGGTAAAAGATTTTTACGTGGGCAAGGAATTGAAAAATGCCTTTGCCAAAGATGTTGATGTAATAACTGGTGGCGTCGGCGTTGGTGCCGATCTAGTGCTGGTTGGCACGGCGGCTGGGGATGTTGTTGCGCTTTTTCAGAGTGATGGCAGCCTTGCCTGGCGCTCAAGAGTCTCAAGTGAAGTGCTCGCGCCGCCGCAGGCGATTGATGACTTGATTGTAGCTCAGACCATCGATGGAAAAGTTGCTGGATTTGATGCCCTGTCCGGTGAACGTAAGTGGATCTTTTCGACGTCGATTCCGAGCCTGACTTTAAGAGGAACATCGACTCCATTGGTGGGAGATGGTGTGGTGATTGCAGGTTTTTCGAATGGCCGCGTTGCCTTGATCGATCCGATTAAGGGTGTTGCTGCTATCGATGAGCGTATTGCAACTGCAATGGGGCGATCGGATTTAGAAAGATTGGTCGATATCGATGGCAGGATGATATTTACCGGTGGAAGGTTATACGTTGCGAGTTACCAGGGGCGGCTGGTAGCCATCGATTTGAATGCAGGCAGGCCACTCTGGTCTGAAGAAGCTTCAAGTGTTGTTGGTCTGGGGTCTGGCTTTGGTAATGTTTACCTTGCCCATGATGATGACCGTATTACGGCCATGGACATGGACAATGGTCGAGTTCAGTGGGACATTGAGGCGCTGCTAAACAGGGATGTCACAGTACCTGTAGCCACCGGTAGCTATGTTGCCCTCGGAGATTTTGAGGGCTATTTACATATCATTGCTCAGTCAGATGGACGTTTTGTTGCCAGGAGAAGAGTCGATAGTGCAGGCATTTTCACACCCATCGTCAGTGATGGTAGCAGGCTCTATGTGATGGGTAACAGCGGTAAGCTTTTCGCATTTGAGATCAGGTAGTCCTACTATGCTGCCGGTTATTGCTTTAGTGGGCAGACCCAATGTGGGTAAATCCACCTTATTTAACCGGCTCACTAAAACCCGCGATGCTCTGGTTGCCAGTTTCCCAGGATTAACCAGGGACCGGCAGTATGGCCGGGGAGCACTCGGCGAATTTGATTATCTGGTGGTCGATACGGGTGGTTTGTCTGGTGACGAGAGTGGCATTGATAAGCCCATGGCTGAACAATCGCATCAGGCTGTAGCAGAAGCTGACCTGGTTTTGCTTTTGGTGGATGCTAAAGAAGGTCGGATGGGGGTTGATGAAGATATAGCCGGCTTGCTCAGGCAACAGGATAAGCCTGTTTTATTAGTTGCCAATAAAATTGATGGACAGAATCCGGACTATATCATTGGCGAGTTTGCATCCCTGGGTTTGGGGGAACCGATTGCTGTATCTGCCACCAATGGTCATGGCATCGGCCAGCTCGTCAATACCTCTATTGCAGCTGAGCTGGCTCAGCTGGACAAACCCGAAGAACCGGAATTGCAGGCGCATGGCATCAAGTTAGCCGTCGTCGGACGTCCGAATGTTGGCAAGTCGACGCTGGTAAATCGCATGCTAGGGGAAGACCGAGTTGTTGTTTTTGATGAGGCCGGAACCACCAGGGACAGTATCTATATCCCGTATGAGCGAGACGGGCAGGCCTATACCATCATTGATACCGCTGGCGTTCGACGTCGCGGAAAAGTCGTTGAAGCTGTCGAAAAATTCTCCGTGATAAAGACGCTCGATGCGGTCAACGATGCCAATGTGGTGATCCTGATGGTGGATGCCAGAGAAGCCATTGTTGATCAGGATCTGCATTTACTCGGCCATGTCATTGAAGCCGGTCGCGCGCTGGTGATTGCCGTTAATAAATGGGATGGTACTGACCTGGAACAGAAGCAATATATCAAGCAGGAACTTGAAAGGCGGCTGACGTTCCTGGACTTTGCCAGCATCCATTTTATTTCTGCTTTGCATGGTTCTGGCGTCGGTAAGCTGTATCACTCTGTACTCCAGTCTTATGCTTCTGCAACCCGGCCGATATCTACAGCCAGCTTGAATACTATCCTATCCAATGCACTGGTGGCCCATCAGCCACCGCTGGTAAAAGGACGCAGGATTAAATTACGGTATGCCCATGCAGGCGGCAGCAATCCACCTATCATCGTCATCCATGGTAACCAGACCGACTCCATTCCAGAGTCGTACAAGCGTTTTCTTCGCAATCATTTTCATAAGGCCCTTAATCTGAAGGGGACCCCTCTGAGGATTGAATTCCGGACAGGTGATAACCCTTTCAAGGGTCGCAAGAATAAGCTAACGCAAAGGCAGATCTCTCGTAAACGCAGATTGATGGCCCATGTTAAGAAAAATGAAAAAAAGCGCCGTCAGTCCTGATCGAGCACTAGTAATAGTGCAGGGTCAACACGATTATTGTTCAGGCTGACGCTCCAGTGAAGATGCGGCCCTGTGACTCGTCCTGTCTGACCCACCGCACCCAGAATATCGCCTTTGTTCACCTGGTCGCCTGCTTTGACGCCAATTTGGCTCAGATGACAGTAAAGGGTTATCAGGCCCTGGCCATGGTCCAGTAATACGGTATTGCCGTTAAAAAAGTAATTGCCGGTAGCGGCCACTCGCCCAGATGTGGGTGCGCTGACGGGGGTTCCTTCTGCAGCAGCGATATCCATACCGCTGTGAGGGTTCCTGGCGAGCCCGTTAAGGATACGGCGTTTTCCAAAACTACTGGAGGTTCTGCCCTTGACTGGCAGAGCAAAGTCCATGTTTACGTTGGTCCGGGAAAAGCTGGTAAAGACACTATTCATCTCGCTTCTTTCCCTTTGGATTCTAGGGTAGTCCCGGGCGGGTGGCGTTACTTTGTCCTGATCAGGGATGGTAAGGCTTTCGGTTAAGTAGTTCTTGCTAACAATGTTGAACTGAACCGGTCCTGTGCTGGTCGTCAGGGTAGCCGTTCCCGGTTTGGCTTTGAGGCTGATACCGACGATAGCCAATTGCCTGCCATTTGCTGAAGTGGTCAACACCGGATTGCCTTCGAACTGTGCTGTGCTGTCTAGTGGAATCTCGATAACGGCAATACCACCTGGTACTGGCCTGTTGTCAGGTAAGGCATTAGCCTGGTTAAGGCAGAGCAGTAAGCCCAGAGTGAACAGGGCCTTCATTTTTCTCCCCCGACCAGGTCGATAATTTCAGCGGTGAGTTCACTGTCAGCAAACCGCGCAGTGATTGTCTCGCCTGGATTTGTCTGCGCTGCCTCGGTGATAATTGAACCCTCAGCATTGCGAATAATCGCGTAACCCCGTTCCAGCGTCGATAAAGGGCTCAGGGCATTAAGTTTGCCGGCAGCTAGAGACAGTGCACTTTTATGATCTGCAAGGGTCGTGGTCATCGATTGCCCAAGGCTTGCCTGGAGGTGTTGCTGTCTTGCGCGCATCACCGTTATTTTTTGCTGAGGTGATTTCAGGTTCTTCTCAGAAAGGGCAGTAATGTGTTTTAGCTGCTTCAACTGCTGAACCATCAGGCGGGTCAGGTTCTTTCCCAGCATTGCCAGGTCAGGACCCTGTAATGCCCGTCTGATATGGGTTGCCAGTGATCTTTGCAACTGGGTTAATCTGTTTTTCAGCTCGGTCAGGATCTGAATTGGGTTGCGCAGGCGACGTTCCAGGGAATTCACCGAAAGCTTGCGAAATTCAATTTCATTTTCCAGGCAGGCTATGAGCTGGCCTTCCACTCGATCGAAGGTCAGCGCCCATTCGTGCTGGTCAGGCGCTATGAGTTCAGCCGCTGCCGAGGGCGTTGGCGCTCTGAGGTCTGCTACGAAATCAGCGATGCTGACATCTGACTCGTGGCCAACCGCGCTGATGACGGGAATCTCGCTTGCCGCGATGGCTCTGGCGACCGGTTCCGTATTGAAAGTCCATAAATCTTCCAGTGAACCACCTCCCCGGGTAATCAGGATAAGATCGAAAGGATCAGCGGTAAATTGGTTCGCCTGCTGGATAGCGGAAATGACCTGGCCGATGGATTCTTCACCCTGTACTTGGGTCGGGATGAGAGTGCTGCGTAATGCCGGGAATCTTCTTTTTATAACGCTCAGGACATCGCGCACTGCAGCGCCAGTGGGTGAGGTAATGATGGCCAGGTGGTTTGCTAACTTTGGAATAGGCTTTTTGAGCTCGCTTGCAAACAGGCCTTCCTGCTGCAGGCGCAGACGAAGTTCATCAAAGGCACGCCTGAGCGCACCTTCGCCTGCTTCTTCCATTTGTTCTGCGATAAATTGATATTCGCCTCTGGCTTCATACAGGCTTATTTTCCCTCTAACGAGCACCTGAAGACCATTTTTAGGGTTGAATCGAACGCGCTGGTTGCGATTGCGAAACATTGCCGTTCGCAATTGTGCCTTGCTGTCTTTCAGGGTGAAATACCAGTGTCCCGAAGCGGGTCTGGCAAAGTTCGAAATCTCACCTTCTACAAAAACCAGCGGGAACTCATTTTCCAGTATGCCTTTGGCAGCGCGATTGAGTCCGCTGACAGAGAAAACTTCTATATTGGCGCCCTGATGGCCCTGGCTTGTGCTCATAGTCATGACTTCTGTTTCTGTGCTGCTGGCTTATACTGAATACAATGTAACATGCCTGTATAGTTCCTCTGCAATCCAGATACAGGTAGCAGCATGATTACCTGTAATCGGTGTAAACACCATGGTGGTGAGTCTGACAGCCAAGTGCTTTGGCCTGTTGGCCTTGCGCCATTTATAGTAGAAAAGCCCATCATGATATTGATGGCTGTGTAAAACCTGTCACCCTGAAATTAGAAATGATACCTGTTGCGGTGTCAGGCAGGAACTTTATAATTGCGTTTTCCATACGGGTAACTCAATGAATTCGTCCATACACTCCGATATCCATCAAGAAAAAATACTGATTCTTGATTTTGGTTCGCAATATACCCAACTCATTGCCAGACGGGTACGCGAACTTGGCGTTTTCTGCGAAATCAAACCTTATGATATCAGCGAGCATAAAGTTCGTTCGTTTGCGCCTATGGGAATTATCCTGTCCGGGGGGCCCGAATCAGTCACCGCCGAGCAGACCCTGAAAGCCCCAGAGTACGTTTTTTCGGCAGGCGTTCCTGTGCTGGGTATCTGTTATGGCATGCAGACCATGGCACAGCAACTGGGTGGCCGTGTGGAAACTTCAGACAAACAGGAATTTGGTTATGCGCAGATTGACCTAACGGCCGAATCGATCTTGTTTGACGGTTTAGGCAATACTGGCAAGCAGGGTGCCTCGGGCAGCCTGGATGTCTGGATGAGTCATGGTGATAAGGTGGTTGAGGTGCCTGCAGGGTTTATGGGACTGGCTTCTACTACCAGTTGCGAATATGCCGCCATGAGCGATGAATCAAGGCAGTTCTATGGTCTGCAGTTTCACCCCGAGGTTCAGCACACGCCGGCGGGCGGTGAGATCTTGAAGCGATTCCTGCTGGGTTGCTGTGGCTGTTCCGGGCTCTGGACGCCAGCCAATATCGTTGATGACATCATTGCCAAGGTGCGCTTCCAGGTTGGTACGGACCAGGTTATTTTAGGTTTGTCAGGCGGTGTGGATTCTTCTGTTGTGGCAGCGTTACTGTCCAGAGCGATAGGTGATCAGTTGACCTGTGTGTTTGTTGATAATGGCCTGCTCCGGTTCGAAGAAGGTGATCAGGTCATGGCCATGATGGACCTTGCGGACAGCAATTACCTGCCCATTAAGGTGGTTCGGGTCGATGCAGAAGATCTGTTTTTGGATAAACTTGCCGGCATTAAGGATCCAGAAGATAAGCGTAAGATAATTGGCAATACCTTCATTGAAGTGTTTGATGCAGAAGCCGCTAAAATCGAGGATGCACATTTCCTCGCCCAAGGAACCATCTATCCGGATGTGATCGAATCTGCGGGGACCCAGGATGGTAATGCTCATGTCATTAAGTCTCATCATAATGTCGGTGGGTTGCCTGAAGATATGGCTCTGGAGCTAGTTGAGCCGCTTCGAGAACTGTTTAAGGATGAGGTGCGAAAAATTGGGCTGCAATTGGGCTTGTCGCGAGAAATGGTGTTCAGGCATCCCTTTCCAGGTCCTGGTTTAGGCGTTCGAATTCTAGGTGCTGTAACCCGTGAGTATGCTGAATTGTTAAGGCAAGCCGATGCGATTTATATCGAGGAACTGCGCAGAGCAGATCTTTACGACAAGGTGAGTCAGGCCTTTGCTGTGTTTTTACCGGTCAAATCAGTGGGTGTGGTGGGTGATGCAAGGCGCTATGAATATGTGATAGCGCTTCGAGCAGTCGAGACGATAGATTTTATGACGGCCCGATCCGCGCGTTTGCCTTATGAGTTTCTGGAGAAAGTATCGAGTCGAATTATCAACGAGATCAGTGGTATTTCCAGGGTAACTTATGACATTTCCAGCAAACCACCGGCAACGATAGAGTGGGAATAAAAAAGGAAATATGAGCGAAAGGAAGCAAGAAAATAGATTATTACTGATTTTATCAGTCCTGTTATTTTTATCTGGAATTTTGCTGCCTGAACTTATCGGGTTTCTAAGTTCTGATTACAATTCAATGAGTCATTATATTAGTGAACTCGGTGCAGTTGGGGCGGAATACTCAAGAATAATTAACTACTTCGGATTTTTACCAATTGCCTTTAGTGCATTGATTATTACACTGCTTCTTCAATCTAAGTTTTCAAATACTAGATTATCTCGGACAGGGTTTTTATTGGTTGGGATCGGGATTTTTATTGGATACTTTGGTGCGTTTATTTTCCCTTGCGACTATGGTTGCCCTGCTGAGGGAAGCTTTAGTCAAACCATGCATAGCTACCTTGGATTGATATCCTACTTGATTATTCCTGTTGGGCTTTTTGTCTTAGGAATTGGGTTGAAAAAAGAATCTATGATTATTAATTCGTTAACATCATTCGCCGCAACTTTTGTTTTCTTGTTAGGATTTTTTATGATGCTTAACCCAAGTCAAATTGATCTATTAGGTTTGTGGCAAAGATTAGCAGATTACACAACTTTCGCATTGTTGATCTTTTTAAGCTTGAATCTAAAAGAACAAACTAAATATGAATAAGATAGGTTGTATAAGAGAGGTATAGAACCACACACTGTGTAACAGAAGAAGACTAAAAATAGAGTATTTAGTTACACAAATGTTACACAGTAATTTAACTAAAGAAAAACATAGCCACAAACCATTGATTTTATTAATTTTATGGAAGAGCCAAAACAACGTCACTATTGAGTGGGAATAGTATCTAATCTCTCTATGTGGATCTTCAGATTGCCAGCCCGGCGACACTTTTGGACTTGAAACGAGTATTGAATAAGCTGAAAAAGATACATTTGGGGCAGGGCATTAAGGTTACAATGTTTGTAACTCAAAACGAGTTAAGTTACTGATATATATGAGGAGTAACAAGATGGAAGTGTTAGGGATAATGGGGTTTATTTTTGGTTTGGCGGCGCTTTCGAAAGTTCTGTTGCTTGAAAAAAAACTGAAAGAAAAGGGGGTTCTAGAACAGGATGACAAAGATTAGTAATTCTTGAGCCAATTCGTAATTGTTGGAACACACTTTATTAAAGTGCCACTTATTCTCTTGTACTATAAGGGTTCCCAATTCAGCAACTATTGAGTGAGAATGCAAGGAAACGACAAAAAAGCATCTTATTTTTCTGATTATGTGCTGTGGGATATTTTTTGTGGCATTCGTTGCTAATAATCAAGGACAAATAACCCTTAAACCCGTATAAATACTGACTTCCCCCACGATTTACTTTTACTACAATGCTTTAAAAGAATGTAAGGCAGTGCATTTGTTCTTGCTTTAATGTAAAATATATTTTACATTATGTAAAAATATTTATACAAGAGAATATTTATGAATTTTTCATATAAAGAAAAAAGTTTAATCGCCTCTCTCGGCGTTACCTTGCTGATATTTGGGTGGTATTTCTACGGTGCTTTTTCAAATTTAACATTAAAATCAGAACCGCCTGGGTTTGTTGGAATTATTATTCTTGTGGTTTTGGTTGCTGCTTTAGAGAGTATCATTCAAGGATTTCTAGCTTTAAAGAGTAAATCTCAATTAGAAGATGAACGAGACAAGCTTATTGAGAAGATTTCATATAGATACGGTTACTGGTTCTTATCTGCTTGCATTTGGTTTCTAATGGCGCAGATTTTGTTAGATACCCGATTTGATCATCTCCCTGTTTTAACCACCCCTAATGGTATGTTCCATTTGTTACTTTTGTGCTTTGTTTTAGCAGAGGTTACTAATTTTGTAGCTCAACTGTATTACTATCGTAAAGGCATTTAACTTGTCTAAGAAAATAAGTAATAACATTAGAAGACTGAGGTTTGAAGCAGGGGAGATGTCCCAGCAAACTTTAGCAGATAAGGTCGGGGTAACGCGTCAGACCATATTCGCTATTGAAAAAGGTAAATATTCGCCATCCCTAGTCGTTGCTTTTAAGATTTCTGATGTATTCAAAGTCTCTTTGGAATCAGTTTTTGGCTATGTTTAATGTGCCCCTTGTTTTGGTTTTCATGCTGCTGTGTTTCGAGCGCAGATTCTAAGGATAGTGATGCAATAAAGTTCCACGGGAAGGGTTTTTATGGTCGCTAGAATTATTTTTTCCCCTTATCAGAAAGTTTTCGAGTTGGAACTCCTCACCCTGTGGCGCCAGTCTTTCCACGAGGCGGTGGCTCTGCAAGAAGATACCCGGCAGGATGTCGTCAGCGAACACCTTGAATTTCTAAGGTCTCGCAATCCCGCCTGTATCACCGTCGCGCTTGAAGAAAATAGTAATAAACTTACTGGCTTCATGAGGTTGACAGGAAATATCATAGAAGACCTCTTCATACACGTGAATTACCAGCGTCAGGGAATAGGTTCTCGATTTATGCAGCAGGCAATGCACGAAAAACAATGGCTGTCTCTCAGTACTTTTGAACTCAATAAGGGCGCTCAGAAATTTTACCAATTGCATGGGTTTGTGGTCGTTAAACGAGGCTATGCGAGTTTTGCAGACAACCCCTGGGCTACCCATAGAGAACAGCTTGCTGATCTTACTTATGAGTGGCGCAGAAGCTGATTATATATAGAAGCTGTTACGGTTGGCCGTTGTAGTCCTGAGCTTGCTCCATATGGGGATCGATCCCCAGGTCGGGTTGAGTTTTACAGCTCAACAAGAAAAGGAACCCTATTAGGAATTGTGCCTTATGAAAACAAGCGATGAATTGATTGTGGTTGAGGCACAGTTTACCTGTTCACCACAGGTGCTATAGAATGCCCTTACTTCCATGCAGGAGATGGATCTTTGGTACTTCGAAAACATACCTGATTTTCAACCTGAAATTGGCTTCACGACTCGATTTGCTGTTGAGTCCAGCGCCAGAGTATTTACCCATTGCTGGGAAGTCATTGAATCCATCCCTTTCAACAGGATCATATATACCTGGAAACATGAAGAATACCAAGGCGATTCTCTGGTGAGTTTTCAGATTTTACCCAGAGACAGCCATTCTCTGTTGAGATTAACTGTGGAAGTATTGGAAGATTTTCCTGATGATATTCCCGAGTTCGATAGGGAAAGTTGTATTGCTGGCTGGAATTTTTTCCTGGGTGAGAGGCTGCAAGAATATCTGGAGCCCTGATTAGGCATCTTGTCTGCCTGAATTGATTACGAGCATGCCAGTTGACTGATTTTTTTTCAAAAATTTTACGAAATTGGATGATAGTTTTGGGTATGACGGTTAGGGAACAAGGCCTACAGATAAATCAGCACGGGGTAAAGGGCTATCAGGAGGTAGAGGCCTACTCAGCGAATCGGTCCCGGTAGGCCAGATTAGATGATTTGCACCCACTAATAAGCGGGCTTAAGATTCATCCATGCTCATGCTAGAGTCATTTTTCATTGGTAACGCAGAGGACGAGAGGAGAAGAATATGACAGATCTGGGCGTAACATTTGGCAGCCTGGGTGTGCTAGGGGCACGTTCTATTATTGAAATAGCTAAACTGGCTGAAACCTTAGCCTTTAATTCAATCTGGACTGTAGAGGCCAATGGCACCGATGCATTCAGTTTGCTCGGCGCGGTTTCAGCCGGGTCGCCGAGCCTCGATCTTGGCACCGGGATTATTCCTATCCAGGTCAGGACGCCACCATTGGCGGCGATGTCAGCAGCGTCACTGCAAGCACTGAATCCCGATGTAAACATCTGGTTAGGTGTGGGTGTTTCAGCACCGGCTATTCTGCGGCAGCATGGCATGCCACCGGCTGATCGTCCCATTGCCCGTATGCGCGAGTATGTGGCCCTGTTACGGGAATGTTTGAGTGGTGAGACAGTGACCTTTGAAGGAGACTTCTGGAGTGTTAAGCGCTTCACACTAGGCCTGAGGTTGGCCGATAGGAGGCCGAAAATTGTAATGGCGGCGTTGGGACCTCAGATGCTGAAACTCGGCGGGGAGATTGCCGATGGCGTCCTGCTTAATTACCTGCCGGCAAGTCACGTGGCAGCATCAGTTGCCCAGGTCCGTGCCGGCGGGAATGCAAAGATCTTTGCCTACGTTCATGCGGCAGTGGGCACGCTGCCGCGATCTGCCCGGTCTGCAAGGAGAGACCTGTTGAATTACTGTATGGCTGACGGTTATGCAAACATGTTTAAGGCTGCTGGTTTCGGTAATGAGGTCGATGAAATCCGCGCCAGGCAGGCTGAGCGGGACCGTGACGGTGCCCTGGCAGCAGTCTCCGAGCGGATGATCCAGGCCATAGACTTTATTGGTGAGCCGCAGGAAGTTACTCAATTTGTGCGTGCCTATATAGAGGCCGGAATCGAAAAACCGATTCTGATGCCTATGCCATGGGGTGATGACCGTCTCGCTGTGACCACGCAGACCATGCAGGCCGCCGCAAAGGCGATGCTTTGAATACCTGGTTATCCTGATTTACGATTCAGCCAATGTTAGACAATAGCTGCCAGCAACAGCGCTGGTTATAGGGAGTTTGGACTGCTTCATCTTTTAATGGTTTCATCTTTTAGTGAAGGAAAACTATGAAGACAACCGCAACAGAAAAATATAACAAGCCGTATACAGAAGTCGTTAAGATCCTTGATAAAGGGTTCAGCGATATGAAAAAAGGCCAGAAGATGTTGATCTCATCGCCAAAATCGATCGCGGCTTATATCCAGAAGATACCCCGGGGCGAGCAAAGAACGATAAAACAGTTGAGAGCAGGTTTAGCAAAAGATGCTGACGCTGATAATACCTGCCCGTTGACCGCGGGGATTTTCCTGAGAATCGCTGTTGAAGCTTCCCTGGAAGAACAACTCGTAGGTGCTGAAAACAAGCTTTCCTTACCCTTCTGGAGGCTGCTAAGTGAAGACAGTCCCCTGGTTGAAAAATTAGCGATACCGCATCAGCTGATTCGTGATATGAGAAAATCGGAAGGAATTTAGGATTAATTCCGACCTCGAGGGAGCATTAATTAAGATCGGTTGGGCTTTGTTCCATGAGTAGGGTTATCAGGGCAAATGAAAGGCCATAACTAACCGTTGCCAGCCCCAGGATATTGAGTAAATTCAGGTTACTCAGATACAGTACTAACTGGTTCACAAGGTCATTTATCGGCGAGAGAATCAAAGAGAATAGCGGTGAGAATAATAATGAAGCTATGGCGACCAGGCTGATACAAAGAAATATCCCTAATTTCCTTTTTAGTTTCCTGGATGCCTGTTCCTGCTCTATCAGAGTCAGGATGTAATAACTGAGTAAATCCTTATTTCTCTGCGAATAAGACAGGTCTTTTTCTTTTTGCACGATGATTTCAAACTGGTTCATTTAAGTTTCTCCATAGCGCGACTGATCTTTGACTTTACAGTGCCGGCTTTCATGTTTACCAGATCAGCTATTTCATTTGTTTGATGCTCATAGATATATTTAAGTATGAATATGACTTTTTCGTCATTGTTAAGAGGGCTGATGAGGCTGTAAAAATCTTTGTTACATTGCAGTTCGGGGGTGTACCCTGCTTCGTTAGCAGGTTCCAATGAGGTGTATTGGTTCTCCTTCCTGATCATATCCCGATAGCAATTTATGGCGATACCGGTAAGCCAGTGTTTGAAGCTTTTCTGCGAATTAAAGCTTTTCAGGTAGGTATAAGATTTCAGGAAAGCCTGCTGAGAAATGTCTTCAGCAAGTTCACGCCTGCCAGTTGTCAGGCGCATGCCAAGGCCAAATAAATAATCAGCGTGTCTTTGAATCAGAATTCCATAATAATGGTTACCTTCGGTGAGCGTTCTTAACACCAGTTGTTCATCAGTTTCCATCAACCAACATCATCTGCCAGCTGAATTTTTGTTTGATAGTAGCCATACAACAGCAGCCCTAATCCTATGGCGCCAACTAAGAGCCCAGCACCTAAAATCACGTCCTCGCCCACGCCTATAGCGCCAAATAAAGCAATGCCGATGCCTACACTGAGGGTTATGGTTCCGGTACGAATATCATTCCTTTGAGCTTGCTTCCCATCGTGGCCTGGCATGTTTGCCAGCATCTCGGGAGAAACTTCTTGGCCTGCTTTTATCAGTTCCTGGAGGGTTTCATGAAACATCTTATGTTTTCTACCAGAAAAGTGATAAAAAATGAAAATGATGAGGACGGGCGCTCCAAAAGCACCGATTACTGCAATTATTGGTATCCATAAATCCATAGTTTTCTCCTATTACTTAGTTGCCCAGTTAATTAGCTGTTCAGTTAACTAGCGGTTGAATAAATCAGTTAGTTAGTTAGTTAATCAGCAATTCGGTTCAATGCTGCCACCCGAATTTGTTCTGATGTCAGAGAGCTTAGCCGCCTCGGAAACGTTAACTTCGCCACCGCTGGATGCCCTACCGGAAATGGCAAGTGTTCCACAGATCTCGGCAGAGGCACCAGAGGAAATTTTTACACTAGCGTTGTTAATAACCACAGATTTTCTGGTATTAAATTCAGCACCCGAAGACGCTTCAAGGTTGAGGTGGTTAATTTCGAGGCTGGCAGTAATGCCAACCTCTGAACCGGATGAAATATCTACTTCCAGGCGGTCTATGGAGCCAGCCTCCCCTTTTATAGTAAATGAACTACCGGCATGAACTGCCAGATCCAGGTTGCCCTGATTCTTGTAACAGTTTGGCATTTCGACTTCTGAGCCAGCAGAAACATCAATCGTCTGGGGTGGTCGGGTCACCATTAGCTCTGCGCTTACTGGGCTGATGTTTGACGATAATAGATTCCAGAATCCTTCTTTGCTTGATTTGATCTTCAGGTTTTTGTCCGTCAGGGACATAATGAAGGCATCCTCAGTATCAGCAGAGATGTCTAATTGGTTTACTTCTCCGCATACAATGTTGAATTCAATACCGCCTGTTATTTCCAGGGTTTCAACATCACCGATCGGGTAAGTAAAAACCTCAGCCTTGAGACCTTGCGCCCAGCAGGCAACAGAGAGCAGGATAAAAAAGTGAAGTTTGTTCATAATTGTCTTACCAAGTGATCATCTCTAATTATATACCTGAGTTGTTGAAGAATGGTTGCAAAAAACCTTTAGAAATTTACGCGCGTCAGTTTTGAGTAAGCCTGTTGCAGACGTGCAAGCGCGATGCCATAGCTGGAATCGCGGAAACACAGTGATATGGACGAGGTGATATCAAGTACAATTGAGATAGATAAACGGTGAACCAGAATCGTGTTTTACGGTCAGGGAAATTGCTTGAGCATGAAGGTGAAATTGAAGGGCTTTATCGAAGTACCTAAGGTAGATTTAGATCGAGTAATAGCGCAGATAGGCCCTCATACCCGCCTTACGCGAGCAGAACCGGGTTGCTTGAAATTTGAAATCAGCCAAAGAAAAAACGATGATTCACGCTTTGATGTCCACGAGGAGTTCGTGGACAGGCAGGCGTTTTTGTCGCACCAGCAAAGACTGAAGACCAGTGCATGGGCAAGGGTTAGCCGCAATGTTAAAAGGCATTACACGGTGACTGGATTGGATGAAGGCAAGTCTTAAGCATAATCTAAGGCTGAATGCCCAGAAGCCAGTTAGTGGCTGATGACAGACAAGCAAGGACCTATCAAAGGCTCAATCTGTTTTCATGGTCTGTGGAGAATTTAAGATGATCGTAGAGCCGGCCTCGGCAATCGAACTCGATGAAATCTGCAGCCTGATGGCCTCGGCTTTTAAGACAGGGGCACCGGAGGCTCTGGAAGTCGGCGGTGAAGCTGAATCGGTTCTGGTGAGGCGGCTCAAAAATGATGGTGATGTGCTGTTCTCTCTGGTGGCAAAATCGGACCGAATTCTGGGTAGTGTCTTTGTATCCCGTTTAAGTTTAGTTCCTGATGCAGGGCTGCACTGCGCTGGAATAGCGCCATTAGCAGTATTACCGGCATATCAGTCAAGGGGGATCGGCACTGCGCTGATGCAGGCTGCTATCAATAAAGGCAGACAGGAAAAGCTGGACGCCTTGTTTCTTCTCGGCGACCCGGCTTACTACAAGCGGTTTGGGTTTACGCTTTCAAGCATAGCCAATGATTACAGTACCACCCATTTTCAGGAGCTGGCTTTGACCGAGGGGTGCTTAAGTAAGCTTGAATGCCGGGCTGAATATGCGGCTGCTTTTTCAGTACCCGCTGTTGAGTGAATGTGATGCTGATTAGTCGTGAACAGAAGAAGGAATTTCAAGACAGTGGACTGATTAAACTTAAGCAGAGGCTGCCGGGATCAGTTATCGAACCTGCCCGGCAGTTGGTGTATGAGAAACTGATTGCAGCCGGGTGGTGCAATGAAACCGGTTGGATCGGTCCAAAGCTGGGCAACCAGGGCCAGTTTAAACTGAAATCCCTTAAACAGTGCTCTCATTCCAGAGTGTTCAGGGCACTGATTACCGATGAAATAAAATCCTGTCTGAGTGAACTGGCAGGCAGACAGATTAATATGACGCCGCCTCATAGCCAGTTATTGTTCACGGCGCCTTTCACCAGCGTAATGGGTGCTTATACGGGGTGCTGGGATGTGCCTTACGCCATTTGGCATACCGATCTGCCCCCTGGCTTGTCAACAGGACTGCGCGGAATTCAGTTATTTTCGTTTCTCGATGAAGTCAGGCCGAGAAGCGGTGGTACCTTGGTGGTAAGCGGTTCGCATCGGTTATTAAGTGAGTTCCGCCACCTGTCCGGCAAGCAACTCAAGAGAAAACTCAGATTAAAGCCGTTTTTCTCGGATCTAATGAATCGCCACTATTTGCTGCGCGAGCAGTTAATGCATGAAGCCGCTGAGGTTGATGGTGTCCTGGTGAAGGTGCATGAACTCACGGGTAAGCCAGGCGAGGTGTTCGCTGCTGATATGAGGTTATTTCATTCACTGGGGGATAACTGCTCAGAACATCCCCGATTAATGGTGAGTCAGCGTTTCTCGGTTGATAACAGCTGAAGTAAAGAATTTCAGTAGTAGAAACAGTTGAAATAATGCTACCGGTACAGAAAACTGGTACTGACTCATTTGAGGCAGTGGCCGGACACCCTTTATGCTTGAATCTTTACCCGAGTCATCCAGTCTATTATTGGCGGGCTTTGTAGCGCTAGCCAATATTACGGCCTGTTGCCTTTTGAGGGAGAATAGTGAGTGATTTCAAGATGGTTGGTTCTCATATTGGCCTGTGCATTTGTTAACCACACAATGCCTGCCGATCGATTTATCGATGGTACCATCGATTGCGTTATTCTGCTGCATGGCCTGACAAGAACCAGTCGTTCGATGCGGCAGATTGAGCAGGCCTTGGCAACTCAGGGGTTTCATGTGGTTAATGTGGATTATCCTTCACGGAAATACACGGTCGAAACATTGGCTTCTCTGGCCATCGAAGAGGGTATCAATAAGTGTCCCAGTGACAGCAAAATTAACTTTGTTACGCATTCACTGGGGGGAATACTGGTTCGCTACTATTTTGCTGTAAATACTAACGCTAGGTTGGGCCGGGTTGTTATGTTAGCGCCGCCGAACCAGGGCAGTGAAGTGGTGGACAGGCTGAAGGATTTTCCCGGATTTGATTTGCTCAATGGTCCAGCCGGTTCCCAGTTGGGTACCGGAGTAGGCAGCGTGCCAATGAACCTGGGCGCCGTTGACTTCGAACTCGGTGTGATTGCGGGAACGGCAACCATTAATCCTATATTGTCCCAGTTTCTTCCTAATCCCGATGATGGCAAAGTGTCAGTAGCACGCACAAAAGTCGCCGGAATGAAGGACTTTGTTACGGTTACCCATGCACATCCATTTCTGATGGATGCGCCGGAGGTTATAGAGCTGGTAATTGGTTTTATAAAGCGAGGCAGCTTTGCATCTCGCAGTGACTAGCTTCATCAGTCCGAGACTATTGCCACGGTTTTCTCCTGTCCCGTATCGGCTTTGCCAGGTTAGTGTCGTGCCTATTGGACCGGCAAGCTATGAGGAGAAAAATAGGTGGGTTTTGTGAATTCCAGTCCCAGCGCTGCTCTGACTGGAATACAAATATCAGGGTTATGGGGTTGTTTAATGTGGCCAGTCTCAGGAGGGGTGAGCTATGCTTAACTTTAAATTCAGTATGCTGATACTGTTATGCGTTCTGGTTATTACAGGGGCTATTGTCACAGGTCGGCACCGTCTTTTGGTTTATGTCATGGCCCTGGAGGGACCGCCGGAATTGCTTGAAGTCAAAATTGAAGGAAATGATATTCGTTGGTTTGACGACTATTTTACCGTTCAGGCCATTGATAAAAAGACATTTGCCATTGGTGAACCCCGCTATTACCAGCAAAATTATAATTATCTTCTGCTCGGCGAGACCAAGGCAATCGTATTTGATGCCGGTACCGGACAGCGGGACATTCGCCGGGTTGTTGAATCGATAACGCAACTGCCAGTGACTTTCATTCCATCGCATCTGCATTATGACCATATAGGTAATGACATTGTCTTTCCGAGGACAGCACTGATCGACCTGCCTCATCTCAGGAAACGCTCAATAAAAGGGACTTTGCAGGTAGCCTGGTATGAACATCTGGGAGAAGCTGAAGGCTATGCTGCGCCTGCTCTGAGTGTTACTCAGTGGCTGGCACCGGGTAGCACGATTGATCTGGGTAACAGGCAATTAAAGGTGTTATATACCCCAGGGCATACCGATGATTCGATTTCGCTGCTCGATTCCGCTTCGGGTTATTTGTTTTCAGGCGACTTTATCTACCCAGGACCGCTTTATGGCTTTCTGCCAAATAGTAATATGGGTGATTATTTGCAGGGTGCCGCGACTCTCCAGGCCATAGATGATCGCGCTCTGCGGATTTTCGGGGCGCATGGTGCAGGGCCGCCTGGTGTGCCGGAATTGGCAGCAGGTGATGTGTCCAGTTTACAGGCTGCCCTGAAGGCAGTTCAGGCAGGTCGCGTTTCCAGTTCAGGGTTTTATCCGGTTAGCTATCCGGTGAATGATGAGATTATGCTGCTGACAGAACCCGCTTTTCTTCAGAACTGGCAGGCGAGGTATCCCGAATTCGGTCATTAATTCGCTTATTAGTGAACCCTCGTTTCCTCGGAACTCTGCGCCATCAGGATCAATCTGTGATGACAATTGCTGTCATCGGCTTGTGCATTGGTTTTTATCCAGTCATCAATGCTCAAGAATCAAAACTCAGTAATCAAAAAAGCCCTTGCCGGTTTTACGACCTAACCAGCCAGCCCGCACGTATTTTCGCAGTAAGGGATGTGTGCGGTACTTAGGGTCGCTGAATTCTTCGTACAATACGTCCATCACCGCCAAGCAGACATCCAGGCCGATCATATCTGCCAGGGTGAGCGGGCCCATAGGATGATTAGCGCCCAGTTTCATGGCGGCATCTATATCCTGGGCACTGGCAACACCATCGGCCAGAATACCAACGGCTTCGTTAATCATGGGGACCAGGATTCGGTTAACAACAAAACCCGGTGCCTCGGCCACTTCCACTGGCTGTTTGCCAACTTGTTTTGCTATTTCCACAACAGCATCCGCAGTCTGCTGAGAAGTGGCAATGCCGCGAATGATTTCAACTAATTTCATGATCGGCGCCGGATTGAAAAAATGCATGCCAATGACTTTGTCCGGTCGAAGCGTGGCACTGGCGATTTCGGTTATCGACAGTGATGACGTATTTGATGCCAGTATTGTTTCGGGGTGGCAGATGTTATCCATTTCAGAAAATATGGTTTTCTTTACTTCCATGTTTTCCACTATTGCCTCGACAATAAGATTGCAACCTGAGAAACGGTTGAGATCTGTGGTGCCTTCTATTCGAGCTGTAATGGCGTCTTTTTCAGTTGCTTGCAGTTGGCCTCGGGCAACCAGCCTGCCCAGACTGCCTTCGATGCTGGCCAGGCCTTTTTCTACGAAGGAATGGTCAATATCGCGTAGGACTACGTCAAGGCCTGAACTGGCGAATAATTGAGCAATACCTGCTCCCATTGTGCCAGCGCCTAATACTCCAATTTTATTCATTGTTATTACCTTATACTGATGAGCGGGGCGAGATTAACAAGGTTAGTTTTTAAGCGCAAATCTATCCGGTCGGGTAAACACAATTGTGCTTTGTTCAATAGGCCGTGTACGTTATTGATACAGGTGCTGATTTTATTATTCAAATTTGTTGTCCTTGATTTATAGCGGGTGTTGTCTGCTAGGATGGATCAGTAGTTGATGCGCCCTGAGGACGCAATGTTTGGGTAAGCGCTCCCGGCCGATTAATATACTACGAATTAGCGGTTTAGTATTCGCGGTAATACTGAATTTTAAAATCGGATAGAGATAATACTGAATTTGTAAACTGATGAGGAGAAGGCAAGTGCAAGTCATCAGGTCAGGGAGTTGCAGTAAAATGATTTCAAAAGTGCTGGTTTTTGTTTTGTCTGGGCTGTCATTGGGTAGTCTGAGTAGTTGTACAGCTATCGCAGTAACCAGCGCTGTGGCTACGGCCGCCAAAGCTGTGGTCACTGTAGTCAAGCTTCCCGTTAAAGCGGCTATCAGCCTGGCATCGAGTGATGATGAGAAAGACCAAGACGGGGCAGTAGAGGCAGTAGAAGACGAGGGCCAAGACGAGGTAGCAGAAGGCAGTAAATGAAGAACAGTTTGATGGTGAGCTTTTTGCCAAGTGACCCAGTCAGCTAGCCCGGTTCAACCAGTTATTGTCCAGCGATAAGAAAGCTGTTGTTCAAGGCCCGTTTATTAAAGAAGCATGTTCCTGAATCTTAATTTTCGGGCTGGTTCCAGACTACAAGCTATCCCGGTAAGTGATAATAAGAACGGACAGATTAACCTTTTCAGATCATCAAGGCTGGAGCCTGGCCATGAATTTAGACGACCTGCTTGAAGAGGGTATTTTCTTTGATCCCCACTATCTGCCTTCCATGAATAGTGATCACTTGCCAATGACCCTGTGTGCGATGAAAGGATTGGGTGCAAATGATGTTCAACTGCAAGACTTTCAAGGACAGTACCGGCAGCGTTTGAGGCCCGTTTCATCGAATCCTCTCAGTGGTGATTGGCGCGGTGCCGTGGGAAATCCGGATGCTTATTTTGGCATGATGCTGTATTTGCGTTCCGAAATAGATCAAAGAGGAATAGCTGAAGTAGTTGCAGAATTTTTGCCCGAATTTGTACCCGGGATAGCCTTACAGGCTTTTCATCCCATCATTCGACTCGGTTATGCTATCGATTTTCAGTCTGCTGCAGAAACTTCAGCTGGCTTGGCTTATCTGATTACCAGCTATCGAGAGGTTCCTTTTGACCCACAGGAAATCATTGATTTAGAGTCGATGCTTGAACATCAGGCTGGGAATGGACCGCAGCAATTCAGACATGAGAGGTTCAGCCAGCGAATTATCGAGCTTGTTTCGAAAGATGAATTCCCTACGGGTACAGCCCCATTTGCTGCGTGCGCGAAATCAGCGCTGGATATTTATCGGAGTACGCGGGATTTCTTTGCCCTGCATATGGTAACAGCGACCCAGGCGGCTAGAATTTGCGCTCAGCTGGTCGATCCCCAGCAGGTAAGGAGTTGTCTGACGGGTGCTATCCTTGCTGCGCATAAGGCGGTCGGAAGTCCGTCAAAGGGAGTATTCCAGCCCTTGAGTCATTCCCTTGAACCGGAACATAGTCTGAAATATGCCTGGGCCTGCTTGTCAGAGTTTGAAGCTTATGGAGATCCAAGATACTTAGAAGAGGTGAAGGCTTTGCAAGAAAACGATCTGATCCCGCCATGGTGTGCGCAGGCTTATACTCTTTAAAGCCAGCGCAGGTAAAACCAGCGCAGATAGGTTAGCCGAGTAGAAGCTAAGCATTGAAGCAAGACGCGGCTGGTTTTTCCCTCCTCGACAAAGTGCACAGGGTCTAGCCTTCAATATGGAAAAGTTTATTGTAAATAACCCAGCGGTCATCTATTTTCAGGAACGATAGGGTGTCCAGGAAAATCAAACCCAGGTAGCCGTCTCGGACCCGGGCCACGGCTGTTTTCCCGGCTACTTCAATGGATTCAATCTCCAGTAATTTTGGTTCCTTTTTCTCGGCGGCAGAAGGCAATTGGCTGGCAACAGAATCTGCGAAATCTGATACGCTCAGCTCAACAAGGTGGCCTTGCATGTAACCTGTGATTTTTGCGTTCTCGTGAAATACCTGTCGTACTTTGTCTGCACTGGATTCGTACATACTTGCAAAATAGATTTCGATAGCATCAGAGATGCTGCTGTTATCTGCTTGGGACACGCTTGCCTCCTGCGATGGTGGGGTTGGCATCAATCTACTGTTTGATTAATAATTGTGCCGAGCCTACTGGACTCTGTATTGATTTTGCAAGATCTTTGCGAATTGAAAGAAGGTAAAAGGTTAACCAACGGGAAGGCGGTTACCGATAACCTGCGGCTGTGGCTGCTGCAGAGAAGTCACCAATAACATAAACAGGCCGGCCCTCGTCAGAGCGAGTATTCAAAGCGCTAGAAAAACCCTTTCGGCTGAATTTATGGGTTGTAGTCTTTTCGATATGGCGAATTGCGGACCTATGCGCGCCCAGGGAAGCTATTTCAGATCACTATTGTTGTCGGTTCGGTCACCACTGAGGGGATTTGTTATACCAGTGTTGACCCCGGTGAATTTTCTAATCATTATCGGGTTGAAATTGACTGGAATGTAACTTTGTCAGAAGGAATGAACCAGGTTGGTATACTTTGAGCTTACTCTACTCAAGTTCAGAAGCGTTTATGAACCGGGGTAATTCTTTTTGATGATCTTTTAGCTTTAATTATTAAGGGAGAAGCAGGCATGGTTTTTTTCTTGGGCATCGCGCTCTTTTTCGGGGTACACGGGCTGGGTTTGTTGCCTCGCTTGAGGAATCAGTTAGTTGACAGAGTCGGGCAGTCTGCCTACATGGGATTGTATTCCTTATTCAGTATTGCGGGCCTTGCTTGCCTGGTGGTCGGATTTGATAGTGTCCATACCCTGGAACTTTCAATACCGATAGGCAGTGCCGTCTACTCATTCAGCAGTTACTGGATGTTCCTGTCATTCTGGCTGTTAATCAGTGCGAACTTGTCCACTTACGTGAAACTCTGGACTCAGCATCCCATGACCTGGGGTATTGTGATTTGGGGACTGGGGCACATGCTTGTCAATCCAGACTTGCATTCATGGGTTCTTTTTGGTGCTTTTGTGACGTTTGTACTGATTTCAGCAATGACTTCCTTAAAGCGAAATAAGCAGGTGGGTGTCAGCGAGCCGAAAGCGGTTCTTGATCTGATCTCATTGAGTCTGGCATTGGCGATGACGTATCTGCTGCAGCACTTTCATGAAAGTTTCACCGGGGTCGCTCTGTCGCTATAAGATGTGGATAAGGACGATTGTTAATGGCTGCTGGTGTAGATGACGGATATAGATTTCATGGGCGAGGCCCTATTGCAGGCGCATCAGGCCTCTAGTCAGGGAGAGGTTCCTGTGGGTGCGGTAGTGGTGCTTGATGGGGTCATCGTTGGTCATGGATTTAATTCCATGATAACGGGTCATGATCCATCGGCTCATGCAGAAATTCAGGCCATAAGACAGGCGGCAGCATCTGTTGGTAATTACCGCCTTAACGGCGCAGAAGTTTTTGTCACTCTGGAACCCTGCAGTATGTGCGCAGGTGCTATGGTGCACGCGCGTATAGCCAGACTGGTGTTTGGTGCCAGAGAACCCAAAGCAGGCGTTGTGGTTTCCAATGCCAGGTTCTTTGAGCAACTATTTTTGAATCATCGGGTTGAGGTGAGTGAAGGAATCCAGGAACAGGCTTGTAGCGACTTATTGACGGCATTTTTTTCCACCAGGCGAAAGTCTGGCAGAAATAAGAAATCGAATTTACTGTGAAACAATTAGCTGGTTGCAGTATGGCCGTTACAGATCACTGAGTCAGGAATGGCTGTTATGGATAGGTGAGCCAGCGACTGCTGCTGTTGATGCGCGGTAAGGTAATGACTTAAATCTAGAATAATGACAGGTTCATCTCAATATCAGGGTGAAGTCCCGTTCAGCAGCGTTATAATACTTTTTTTTTAGACGTATCCTGAATATGTTGCAAATCAATGGTGGACCCGCATTCTCTGCTTTTCGAACCAGGAAGCTTCAATATTCCATCGATGCTGCGGATATTCCTGCTGTACTGATTGCAACCAGATTCGAGCATCTGGTTGATCTTATCGAGCCTCTGGAAAATGCCGAGGTCAGCAAGCTAGAGCGTCTTTTAACATACGGCGCAAAGCCGGATGATCCTTTGAATGCAGATGAAATCGATCCGCTTTTTAATCTGGAATTGCTGGTTATTCCAAGAATTGGAACGATTTCCCCGTGGAGCTCAAAGGCAACGGATATTGCGCAGATCTGTGGCCTCAGCAGGGTGAGGAGAATAGAACGCGGTGTTTCTTATGCTTTTGGGCTTGAGGCAGCCTTGACTGCTACCCAGCAGTCACAATTAGCAGAGTTGATTCATGACCGCATGATCGAAGAGGTTTTGGATAATGCAGCGTCAGCTGATGCGATCTTTGAGTCAGGCAGTCCTCAGCCGTTAGCCAGAGTGCCTTTATTGGTTGATGGCCAGCAGGCACTGGTTTTAGCTAATCAGACGCTTGGTCTAGCATTGGCAGAGGACGAAATTGTCTATCTCAGTCAGGCCTTTAACGAGATGGGCAGGGATCCAACCGATGTTGAACTGATGATGTTTGCCCAGGCCAATTCTGAGCATTGCCGACATAAGACTTTCAGGGCGACCTGGACGGTTGATGGCCACGCTCAAGAACATAGCCTGATGGATATGATTCAGAACACTTATCAAGCCTCCCAGGGAGCCGGTGTGTTAAGCGCCTACGAAGATAATGCCTCGGTGATTGCAGGTTTTCAGTCGGCCAGATTTTTCCCGAATCCACAAAACCAATCCTACGAGTTCGTTCATGAGCAGGTACCCATACTCATGAAAGTCGAAACGCACAATCATCCGACTGCAATAGCCCCTTTCCCGGGCGCTGCAACCGGTTCCGGTGGAGAGATCAGGGATGAAGGCGCAGTTGGCCGGGGATCAAGGCCGAAAGCCGGATTGACCGGGTTTTCAGTTTCCAATTTAGAGTTACCTGATTTGCCTGAACCCTGGGAAACTAAATACGGCAAGCCTGACCGAATTGTATCCGCTTTAGATATTATGATCGATGGCCCGCTAGGTGGGGCTGCCTTTAATAATGAGTTTGGGCGACCTAACCTTTGCGGTTACTTCAGAACTTTTGAACAGACCTTTGCAGGAGAACGGCGAGGCTATCATAAGCCAATTATGATAGCTGGAGGATTGGGCAATGTTCGGCAACAACATGTCGAGAAAGGACCGGTGAATGTAGGGTCGGCCTTAGTAGTACTGGGCGGACCAGCAATGTTGATTGGTCTGGGTGGCGGGGCAGCTTCCTCCATGGCCACAGGAACAGCTCACGCTGATCTGGATTTTGCCAGTGTACAACGAGGTAATGCGGAGATGGAACATCGTTGTCAGGAAGTCATCGACCGTTGCTGGCAGTTGGGTGAAGCTAATCCTATCCAGTTTATCCATGATGTTGGTGCCGGTGGTTTGTCTAATGCCTTACCCGAACTGGTTAAAGACGGCGGGCGTGGCGGCTTGTTTGAATTGCGTGATATCCCGAATGCGGAATTAGGTATGACGCCATTGGAAATCTGGTGCAACGAAGCCCAGGAACGCTATGTAATGGCAGTAAATGAACAGGATCTTGCCCAGTTTAAAGAGATTTGTCTGCGAGAACGTTGTCCTGTTGCCGTGGTAGGCACAGCCATTGACCAACTTCATCTCGAAGTAAGTGATCGATTGCTGCAGGAGAAACCCGTGGACCTACCCATGGATGTCTTGTTTGGCAAGCCGCCGCGGATGCATAAAGAGGTAAGGCGGCCACTTCAGGGGGGGAAAGACCCTGAGTTAACGATTGATCTGGTTGAGGCAACTCATCGAGTTCTAGGCCATCCCGCTGTGGCCAGTAAATCGTTCTTAATAACCATCGGTGATCGCAGTGTCGGAGGCCTGGTTGCGCGAGATCAATTTATCGGACCCTGGCAGGTTCCGGTTGCAGATGTGGCTGTGACGGCGACGACCTTTGAAGGGATCACAGGTGAGGCGATGTCCATGGGTGAGCGTAGCCCTGTTGCTCTGCTGGATAGTCCGAGCTCCGGGCGATTGGCCGTGGCAGAGGCTATCACCAATATAGCTGCTGCAAAGATTAAAGATTTGCGGGACGTTAAGTTGTCAGCGAACTGGATGGCTGCAAGTGGTCATCCAGGTGAGGACGCTAACCTGTTTGACACAGTTTATGCCCTTGGTATGGAACTTTGCCCAGGATTAGGGATTTGTATCCCTGTTGGCAAGGACTCCATGTCTATGAAGACCCGCTGGCAGGCAAATGATGAAGCCAGGGAGGTAACCTCCCCGCTGTCGGTTGTTATATCGGCCTTTGCGCCTGTGACAGATATTGAAGATACCCTGACAGCGCAATTGCTGTCTCAGCCGAGTCAATTGATTCTGATCGATCTGTCTGCGGGTAAGCAGCGGCTGGGAGGCTCTATTTTACTTGAGTGCTGCTCTCAGATGGGTCGACAGGTTCCCGATCTGGACCAGCCGGAGGTGCTACGGGCATTTTTCCAGCTTGTCCAGGATGATGGCTTTCGTCAGCATATCCTGGCTTATCACGATCGTTCCGATGGTGGGTTAATGGCAACGCTATCGGAAATGAGTTTTGCAGGTCATTGTGGTCTGGATATTATTGTAGATCGACAAAGTGAACCGCTGGCTTTTTTGTTTAACGAAGAGTTGGGAGCAGTTCTGCAAGTTGCCGAAGATCAAGTAAACACCGTTTTAGCCGGGATAAAGAACTGCGGATTAGAGGCAAGCTCAGTCGCTAGGATTAGGCATGATCAAAATATAAGGGTCGTCCAGGAAGACAGGGAAATCGCCCGATTCAGCCGCACTGTGCTTCAGCAGCGCTGGTCCCAGGTGAGCTACCAGATTCAGAGGCTGCGGGATAACCCGGACTGTGCCGATGAGGCGTTTGCCGGCCTGGCTGCGGCCAATGACCCTGGCTTGTCAGTGGGCTTGACCTACGCCTGGGACCAGTCGTCGCAGTTGGCCACTATTAATATTAATAAAGGGGTCCGTCCTCGTGTCGCCATATTGAGAGAACAGGGTGTCAATAGCCAGGTTGAGATGGCAGCTGCATTCGTGCAGGCCGGATTTGATGCAGTTGATGTTCATATGAGCGATTTGTTATCTGGCTCGATTGATCTTAATGGTTTCAAGGGCATGGTCGCCTGTGGTGGGTTTTCCTATGGCGATGTGCTGGGTGCGGGTGAAGGCTGGGCAAAATCGATCCTATTTAACGGGCGAGTACGAAATTCATTCCAGGCTTTTTTTGAGCGAACGGATACTTTTACCTTAGGAGTCTGCAACGGTTGCCAGATGCTGTCAGCTGTCAAGGCGTTGATTCCGGGGGCGGCGCTTTGGCCTAGATTTGTCGGAAATCGCTCCGAACAGTTTGAAGCCCGATTTTCACTGGTGCAGATTCAGGAAAGTCCATCGATTTTACTGCGTGGAATGGCCGGTTCACATATGCCAGTTGTGGTTTCTCATGGCGAAGGCAGGGCTGAATTTCCTCTGGGTGGATATGATCAACTCAACCAGGCTGGGTTAGCAGCGATGCACTTTGTGGATCATGAGTTGCAAACAGCAACCCGATACCCTGAGAATCCGAATGGTTCAGTTCATGGATTAACGGCGATTAGCTCGCTGGATGGCCGGGTGACCGCTATGATGCCTCATCCAGAGCGTGTCTACAGGACCAGTCAATGGTCATGGAGCCCTGTATCCTATGGAGAATTTAGCCCCTGGATGAAACTGTTTTGTAACGGTCGGGCTTGGCTCGATTAATTTATTTCTGGTGCAACTGCTCGTATATAGGCCAATATTTTTGGTCTAATGCAATGCTGTCTATGAAGTAGAGGCTATATTATTTTTTGTCTGGAACGATAATATTCTGCTCATGAAACCGAAAGCTGTCGTTGCGACGATCGTCAAAGAAGTGTTTTAGTGTTTCGCTCACTGACGGGAAGGAAATCTCGTCCCAGGGGATATCTTCTTCGGTAAACAGTTCTGTTTGGGTGGTTTCTATGCCCGGATAAAACGATAAATCCAATAATTGGGCGCGGTAAAAGATATAGACTTGTGAGATATGGGGGACACTGAATAGCGTATAGAGTTCGATGATTCTGATTTTTGCATTGGCTTCTTCGGTTGTCTCCCTGATTGCGCCCTCTTCAACGGTCTCACCATATTCAAGAAAGCCAGCAGGCAGCGTCCATTTACCTAGTCTGGGTTGTATAGCACGCTTGCACAGCAGTACTTTTTCTTCATAGATGGGTAGACAGCCCGCAATGATTCTTGGGTTTTGGTAGTGTATGGTGTGACAGGCGCTACAGACATAGCGCAGGCGATTGTCGCCGCCTGGAATATTTTGGAGCAAGCTTGCGCCGCATTGACCGCAGAATTTCATGGACGCAGTATATACGCCTTAAGGTTCTCCACTCAATGAGAGTTGCTTTTGATTGAAGAAATAACATTGCGATTGGCCGCCTACCACCCTGCCGAGCGTCCTGCCGAGCACCAGCATAGAGATGTTGCTGCTGTTCTAGTGCCGCTTCGGTCAGGTCCGAAACCGTCTGTGGTATTAACGCAGAGATCTTCCGGGTTGAGTAGCCATGCTGGCGAAGTTGCCTGGCCTGGAGGCAAGGCCGACCCTGACGATGCCTCTCTGGTTGACACCGTTTTAAGAGAAACGCAGGAAGAAATTGGTCTGCAGGCCCAGGATATAGAACTGGTAGGCAGACTGGCTTCCTTTGTTTCCAAGTATGGCTTGTGGGTTACACCGTTTGTGGGCCTGGTCCACCCGGAAACCGCTCTGCAGGCGAATCCCGATGAAATTGAAAATATATTTGAGGTCCCGCTGCAATATTTGCTAAACGACCCAAGAGTGGCCACCGAGCAGCTTGATCGACATAACGAGGTACAGTTTGCGCCAGTTTATGAATACCAAAATTTCAGAATTTGGGGATTAACTGCCTTGATTCTGGAAGATTTTATGAAATTTGGTATGGGCATTGGGGTCAGATGATTATGTTAGTATTTGTTAAATCATTTGGCTTACGGGGAATTCATGATTTATCAGTTGGATGAAAGAGTACCGGAATTAGCAGAGGGATACTGGATAGCAGAAGGTGCCATTGTTATCGGATCGGTTAGATTGCTAGCTAATTCGAGTGTCTGGTTTAACGCCGTCATCAGGGGTGATAATGATATTATTACCGTAGGAGAAAATTCGAATATTCAGGATTGTGCTGTTCTGCATACCGATGGTGGTTACCCTTTAACCATTGGCAGGAATGTCACCGTGGGTCATCAGGTAATGCTGCATGGTTGCTCAGTGGGTAATAACTCCCTGATTGGTATTAATTCGGTGGTGTTGAATGGCGCTCGAATTGGTAACAATTGCCTGATAGGCGCAAATGCCTTGATTCCTGAGGGTAAGGAAATTCCTGATGGGTCGCTGGTGATGGGCTCGCCTGGCAAGGTCATCAGGCAGTTGTCAAGCGAGCAGATTAAAGCGGTGGAGATGAGTGCGCTGTATTACGTGGACAACGCACGGCGCTACAGATCAGGGCTAAGCCGGATGACCTGACCCTGGCAGGCGCTAATATCAGCAGTATATTTTCGCCGCCATTGTGGTTTATAATTTAACGATGATGAACTTTGATTCCTCAACTTTGTCCCCTTTGGCTTGCTGCATTAGCAGGTCAGCACTGATCTGTGCGCGTCTACTGCTACCACTGCCGTTGTAGGCGGCCTATACAAACTCCTGCATTGTCTTTTGAAACTCGTTTCGACGAGAAAACTTCAATGAATGAGAATAAGTAATATGAACAGTAATACCAGAGTAAAAGCACCGGAGCAGGCCGTTGATAAAACGATGCCTTTTCATAAATACAAGCCGTTTGAGCCTATCGCGTTGAAGGATAGAACCTGGCCCGATCAGGTTATCAGCCAGGCACCACGCTGGTGCAGTGTGGACCTGAGGGATGGCAATCAGGCGCTGATAGAACCCATGTCTCCTGCACAAAAACAGCAAATGTATGATCTTCTTGTGGCGCTGGGTTTCAAGGAAATTGAAGTCGGTTTTCCGGCAGCATCGCAAGCAGATTTTGATTTTGTGCGCAATATTATTGAAGGTGGTTTAATCCCCGTGGGTGTGACTATTCAGGTATTGTGCCAGGCTAGGAAAGAGCTTATCACCAGAACTTGTGAGGCCGTTCAGGGTGCCCGCGATGTTGTATTCCATTTATATAATTCGACGTCTACTTTGCAGCGTAAAGTTGTTTTTGGTATGTCCCGCGAGGAAATTATTAAGCTTGCGACCGATGCGACCGCGCTGGTCAAAGAGTACACCCAGCCCTTGGTGGATGCGGGTACCAATGTCATTCTCGAGTATTCACCGGAGAGCTACACGGCTACAGAAATGGATTTTGCGGTTGAAATCTGCGCCGCCGTGATGGAAGTCTGGCAGCCGACAGCGGAAAACAAAATCATATTGAATCTGCCATCTACTGTGGAGATGGCTACGCCCAACGTCTATGCAGACCAGATAGAATATTTTATTCGTCAATTACCCGAGCGGCATACGGCTGTGATTAGTCTGCACACGCACAATGATCGAGGCACAGGAGTCGCAGCTTCAGAACTGGGTTTGATGGCTGGTGCAGAACGTATTGAGGGTACCTTGTTTGGTAATGGCGAGCGAACGGGTAATTGCGATCTCATTACAATGGCCATGAATTTGTTTTCTCAGGGCATCGATCCGGAACTTTATCTTTCGGATATGCCGGGCATTGTGGCGGTTTCTGAAAGTTGTACCAAGATACCCATTCATGTGAGGCAGCCGTATGCGGGCGAATTAGTGTTCACTGCGTTTTCGGGGTCTCACCAGGATGCCATTCGTAAAGGCATGTCACATGTGGAATCTGGCTCAGATGGGGCTTGGGAGGTACCTTACCTGCCTATTGATCCGGCTGATGTTGGTGGTTCTTATCGAGAAACGGTAAGGGTAAACAGTCAATCCGGCAAGGGCGGAGTTGCCTTCATTCTTGAGCATTACTTTGGCGTGCAGTTACCCAGAGAAATCCTGTTGGAATTGAGTCCGATCATACAGGCCGTATCTGAAGTCGATGGCGGTGAATTAAAACCCGAAACCATTTGGAATACTTTTGTAAACGAATTTGTCGAAGTCAAAGGTCCCTATCAGTTGTTGGACTATCAAATTCATACCATTGATATGGAGAGCGAAAAGTGTACAGCGCGTCTGGCTGTTTCGGAAAGTGAGGTTGATATCTCAGGTGAAGGGTCTGGTCCCATTGACGCCTTTGTAGCGGCACTTATTGAAACGCTCAATGAACCCTTGAATGTGGTGGATTATCAGGAATATGCATTAAATGAGGGCAGCGAGGCTCAAGCGATTAGTATTCTATCGATTTCCGATGATCTGCAACGTAAGTATTATGGTGTAGGTATCAGTAAGAACACCACCACGGCGGCATTCAAATCGATTATTTCGGCGATTAACCGCAAATGGCGCTGACGCTATGCTTGTTCGATTACTTCGGTTTTGCTTGAGACCAGAAGAATTTATTTGAGCTGATTGATGAATGCTTAAGGGCTAAAAGTAACTGGCAAGGAAGTGCAATTGTCGGTTGAATTGGGAACTGACGGCATCATTCTGGTAGGCCGGTTGCTGGCTTTAGCAGTGGCTTTAAGCAGCGCTCTCTTATTTCGAGAGAGACAGCGAAGAGTGCTTGCAGATCGTAAATTTTTGAATTTTTTCATGGAGCGACTACCGCCATGACTTTACGGGGCGGGGCCGATGGCACAACGGTATTAATAATCAATGTAGTCTGTGAAAGCATGTAGCAGCTGACTGGCGGCCAATTGGTCGGCAAGCGCTACAGTAAAATAATTCATTCTCGTAACGATGCGCTTCCTATCCCTGAATTGAATTTCTTACTTCCCAATACTGTCGCCCTGCGGACTGTCTCTTCGACAGAAGCACCGCTGATCTTTGCTGGGAAGATATGTAAAACTGTGTTTCTCCACGATGTCACTGACAGGAAAACGCTGGAAGTGGACTTGCTTGAATCCCGGAATTCCCGGGAAAACCAGATTAAAGATCGAACGCTTTCGCTGGAGGAAAGCAGAAGTCGACTCACCATGGTAGTTGAACATTTTTTAGAAGGCTATGCATTGTTCGGTACTGATCACAGAATGATACTGGCTAATCGCAGGTTTCGCTCTCTTCTGCCGGAGATAACCCATCTGATTAAAGATGATATCGCTGTTATGGAGATTTGGTCAGTGCATTAGCTAAGGGAGCCATTTTATCATTATCTGAAAATGCTGAGGATTTGCTTGAATGGTTTGAATCAAGTACTGACAAGAGTATATCAACCATCGAGCTGTCCCTGAGCCATGATCGCTGGGAACATTGTACAATCAAGAATCTGCCAACTGGTTTTCAGATAATCACCCTGACTGAGGTTACTGAATTGAGACTGGCGGTTGAAGCAGCAGAGCAAGCAACGGAACAGGTAAGTTAACAGAGTAACGAAAGCGTGCCAGACCGGGTCCTGGATACTTCTTCTCTCAGCGCTATTTTTGGCGACGATGAGCAGACCATTAAAGAACTTATAGAGGAGTTTATAGTATCTTCTGAGAAAACCATGACTGACCTGAGCGCGGCTGTTGATCAGGAATCTGCAGCCCAGGTTAAATCCTTGGCGCATAAATTAAAGTCATCCGCACGAACGGTGGGTGCTCATGTTCTTGCGGATCTGTGCGAGGCGCTTGAGGCAGCTGGTAAGGAAAAGAATTGGATAAAAATAAACGAAGCTGGACCCGCCGCTCTCATCGCTTTTAGTCATATTAGGGATAGAATTCAAACAGGCCAGTGAGATTGAATGGCATCACAATTTACTAGCCCCCGGAGGGTATACGATCTTGGCTGTTCTGATCATGTTATCCTGTAATTGAATTATCTCTATTCTATAGCCTTCCAGGGTCAGGCAGACTGGTGTTTCGGGTATGGTTTCCAGATATTCAGTGATCAGGCCGTTGAGTGTTTTAGGGCCATCCTGAGGCAAGTTCCAGCCAAGTGCTCGATTGATGCTTCTCACCGTAGCACCGCCATCGACGAGATACTCACCGTTCGGCTGGGGGTGGATATCACTGCTGGCTGAGGCCAGGTCGGTGGTAAACTCGCCCACAATTTCTTCTAGGATGTCTTCCAGCGTAACAATGCCCTGGATGTCGCCATATTCATCAACGACGAGGCCGATACGTTCTTTTCTTTTTTGGAAATGGCGCAGTTGCGTCTGCAGAGGTGTACTCTCAGGTACGAAATAAGGCTCATCAACTTCCTGTAGTATAGCCGCTTTGTTGTATCCTTCTTCGGCTACAAAACGAATGGCATTACGGAGATGAAGGATGCCGATGATTTTATCAATGTCCTCTTTATAAACGGGCAGTCGGGTGTGTTGAGAGGCGCGCAGCAGGGCAGTAATCTCCTCTATGTCATCGTCAAGGTCAATACCGATAATTTCATTTCTCGGCACCATGATGTCATCGACAGTCACTTTGTCCAGATCCAGTACACCGAGCATCATATGCTGTGACTGAGACGGAATTTTTGAGCCTTCGAATACGACCGTTCTTAACTCATCCCGACTGAGATGATCCTCCTCTGCTTCGCTCTGTTGCAGGCCGAAGATACTCAACAGACCATTGGCCAGACCGTTTACCATCCAGACCAGCGGATAAAATATCCAGAGTAGTGCTTGTAAAATGTAAGAAGACGGCAGTGCGACTTTTTCAGGGTACGCGGCGGCGATCGTTTTAGGTGCGACTTCAGCGAAAATTAGGAACACAACGGTGCAGATAATCGGTGCCCAGACCACGCCATTTTCACCGAGTATCTCGATAGCGAGAACCGTCGCCAGAGAAGCGGCTGAGAAATTCACAAAATTATTGCCGATCAGAATGACGCCCAGGAGACGATCAGGGCGTTTGAGCAGTTTAGAAACGCGTTTAGCTCCACCGTTCCCCTGTTTCATCAGATGCCTCAACCGGTAACGATTGAGTGCCATCATGGCCGTTTCAGACGCAGAGAAGTAGGCGGATAAGATAATCAGGCTAATAATGGCTGAAAATAAGGTGCCAAGGGACGGGTCGTCCAAAGAGATGTACTCTCGGTTTGTCTGTTTTACGGGTTTTATAGGATTACTGGGGTAGGTGTCAAGCTAACTAGATGCGATGTAGAATCAATTCGATTACAAATTTGCTGCCAAAGTAGCCTAGTACCAGCAGGATAAACCCCGCCAATGTCCACCGTGATGCCAGGGCGCCTCGCCAGCCGAGATAGTAACGACCCCACAGCAGGATCACAAAGATAACCCAGGCTGCTGCTGTGATGACTGTATGATGAACTAGTCCGGGGATGTCGGCGTTTTCCAGAAACAGAAAACCTGAGGCGATTGATAAAGTCAAAAGAGACAGGCCGGCCCAGATGGATCGGAATAACATTGTATCCAGGGTTTGAACAGGCGGGAGTAATTTTGCTATTGCTGATTGCCTTTGTCTTAAATAGTAATCACCAAGGGAAAGTGCAATAGCCTGTAATGCTGCTATCGAAAGGAAACTATAGGCAACAACTGAAAGGATAATGTGTAGTATCAGACCATTGGATAATTGCCTAGGAATAGCGGCAGTGTCTGGAAACAGCAACAGCATGATGAGGCTCACAGCCGAAAGGGGGAAAACAATGATGGCCAGATCGGTCAAGGGTTTACGTAAGCTGCTCACTGTGACTAAACAGGATATGACCAGTGCCATCAGGCAGAGCATGGGAAGTAATCCAAGATTTACGCCGGCTTTGTCACTCAAAACCAGCCAGATAACGCCAGCGTGACTGACACAGGCTATCAGTGAACATATCTTTATCAGCCGGTCAGAACCGGAATAGGCGTGTGATCCATGCCACAGCAGACGCACACTTATCAGGTAGGTGGCGATGGCGATCAGACCTGGGACTGTTATTTGCATATTGCCATTCCATGTCAGCCTGGGCAAAGCTCAAAAATAAAATAATCAGCTTTGCAATGTAATATAATAACAGCATCTGGCACCTCGCTCATTAAAAATTAACCTATCTGAATTAGACTTATTATGTTTGAAACATTATCTGAAAGGCTGTCAACAACCCTCAATGCTCTGACTGGCAAAGGTGTGCTGACGGATGAGAATATTACCTCCAGCCTACGTGAAGTGAGATTGGCTCTTTTAGAGGCTGATGTTGCTTTACCCGTGGTTAAGCGTTTTATTGAGCAGGTAAAAACAAACGCTGTTGGGATGCAGGTGACTAAAAGCCTGTCTCCAGGGCAGGTATTCCTTAAGATAGTAAACGAAGAATTAGTTACCATAATGGGTTCGGCATCATCAGGGCTGGACATGCAGGTTCAACCACCTGCAGTGATTCTTATGGCGGGTCTGCAAGGCGTTGGAAAAACCACGAGTGTAGCCAAACTGGCCAGATGGCTGAAGCACCATGAAAAGAAAACGGTCATGGTTGCCAGTACTGATGTGTATCGCCCAGCGGCAATAGATCAACTGCAAACGCTGGCGCAGACAGCTGACCTGCTCTTCCATGCCAGTGATACTTCCCAGAAACCGGCCGCCATAGCCAGGGCGGCTCTGGCAGCAGCAAAGAAACAGTTTGCCGATGTGCTGATCATCGATACTGCCGGTCGTCTTCATGTGGATGGTGAGATGATGCAGGAGATAAGTTCTCTGCATGAAATTCTGGCACCTGCCGAAACATTATTTGTTGTGGACGCAATGACTGGACAGGATGCGGCCAATACAGCAAAAGCATTCAGTGATGAGTTACCGCTTACAGGGGTGATTCTGACTAAAACGGACGGAGATGCCAGGGGTGGGGCTGCATTGTCCGTACGATATATCACTGAAAAGCCAATCAAGTTCATATCTTCCGGGGAAGGGCTGGAAACTTTTGATGTTTTCCATCCTGAGCGAATAGCATCAAGAATTTTAGGCATGGGTGATGTTCTGTCTCTTATCGAAGAGGCTGAACAGAAAATTGACAAGAAGAAGGCTGAAAAATTAGCCAAGAAGATTAAAAAGGGTAGGAATTTTGATCTGGATGATTTCAGGGATCAGATACAACAGATGAATAATATGGGTGGCCTTGCTGGGATGCTCGATAAATTACCCGGAACCGGGCAAATGGGGCAAGCAGCCAAGGACAGGGTCAGTCAGCAGAATTTTGTTCAGCAGGAAGCCATCATCTGTTCTATGACGGCCAGGGAGAGGCGATTTCCTGATGTGATAGCGGGCTCTCGAAAGAAAAGGATAGCCAGAGGCTCGGGTACCCAGATCCAGGACGTGAACCGGCTATTGAAGCAGCACAAACAGATGCAGAAAATGATGAAAAAACTGGGCCGCAAAGGTGGCATGTCGAATATGATGCGTGGGATGCAGGGAATGATGCAGCAGGGAGGCCCCCGAGTGTAGTGAAATTGGCTAGGCGCAGCAGCGAGAGCTGCTATTACCTTTTCGCCAGGATCTCAAGGAAAAGAGTTTTATTCAGCGGTGTATTACCGTACAATTGGCGGCTTTTTACGAGGAAACGGTTTGTAGTTTCATCGTACAACCCGAAACTAGAGGATGGACTTTAAATGGTGATGATTCGCCTGGCACGAGGAGGCAGCAAGAAGCGGCCCTTCTACTACATAACCATTGCTGATCGCAGAGAGAGCAGGAATGGTAAATTCATCGAGCGAATCGGCTTTTTCAACCCGCTCGCAAGAGGTGCCGAAGAAAGATTACGTCTGGACATGGATCGAGTCGAGTATTGGCTGAAGCAGGGCGCGCAAGCCTCAGCCAGAGTTAAGTCTCTGATTAAGGCTTACCGTAAAGGTGTTGATGCAGTCGATGCTGAAGCTGAAGAGGCTGTAGCTTAGATTCCACCCATGCCAGAGCCAGGTTCTTGCCAGGGAAGAGATGTTGTTCAGGTCGGCACAGTCACGGGTGTATTTGGTTTAAAGGGCTGGGTTAAAGTCTTTTCTTATACCGATCCAATAGAAAGCATTGTCGACTATCAGCCCTGGTTTATGAAGCGGGGTGAAAGCGAACAGTTGGTGGAAGTTGCCCAGGCCAGATGTCAGAGCAAGAAAATACAGGTTAGGATGAGGGGTTACGATACCAGAGACCAGGCAGAGGCCTTGGTGGGAATGGAAATCTGGGTTGAGAGGCAGCTGTTCTCTGCATTGGATGAGGACGAGTATTACTGGTTTGAGTTAAAGGGCCTGGCGGTCGTTAATGAACTCAATGAAAGGTTAGGCACTATGGACTCGGTGCTGGAAACGGGGGCGAATGATGTCTTGGTGGTTGTGCCGGACCCTACCAGTATCGACCAGCAAGAAAGATTAATACCGTATGTTCAGAGCGAAGTGGTTAACAAAGTAGACCTTAAGTCAGGTTTGATTCGAGTGAACTGGCCAAGGGATTACTGATGGAATTCGGGGTGGTTACCGTCTTACCGGAGATGTTTACCGCGTTAACTGATTTTGGAATCACCGGGCGGGCGTTTAAAGCGGGTATAGCGACATTGAATCTTGTTAATCCGAGGGCGTTTTCTAAGGATCGACACGGCACGGTAGATGATAAGCCCTATGGTGGCGGCCCGGGCATGCTGCTTAAGGTGGAGCCCGTGTTAGCAGCAGTCGAAGCGGCACGAAAACAGTGCAAGCACCCGGCCAAGGTGATTTATTTTTCACCGCAGGGGCGCAGGTTAGTTCAAGCGGATTTGAATGAGTTGGCCTGCCAACCAGCACTTATTTTTATAGCAGGGCGATATGAAGGACTGGACCAGCGTTTAATTGAACTGGTGGTAGATGAAGAATACTCCATCGGTGATTATGTTTTGAGCGGTGGTGAGATTCCGGCTATGGCAGCTATGGATGCCATCATAAGACTGCTACCTGGAGCGCTAGGAGACATGGAATCGGCTGAGGAGGAATCATTTACGGATGGTTTGCTGGAATATCCTCAGTATACAAGGCCTGAGAGTGTATCGGGTAAGCATGTTCCTGAAGTATTGTTAAGTGGTGATCACGCCAAGATTAGAAACTGGCGACGACAGCAGTCCCTGGGGCGGACGTTTTTGAGACGACCTGAGCTGCTCGAAAAGAGAGGCCTGGACGCCGATGAAAAAAGGCTTTTGGATGAATTTTTACAGGATTTAGGTTTGGATTGATTGAGGAATTCAATATGAGTAAGAATAAGATTATAGAACAGATTGAGCAGTCTCAGCTTAAAGATGAGGTTCCTGATTATGCGCCTGGGGACACGCTAGTAGTTCAGGTCAGAGTGCGTGAAGGCACCAGAGAGAGATTACAGGCCTTTGAAGGCATTGTTATCGGCAAAAAGAATCGGGGCTTAAATTCAGCATTTACGCTGAGGAAGGTATCACACGGTGTTGGTGTGGAACGAACTTTTCAATTGCATAGCCCGTTGATCGAGAGCATTGCTGTCAAGCGACGAGGTGACGTAAGACAGGCTAAGCTTTACTATCTCAGGGATCTCAGTGGTCGTAAGGCCCGTATTAAGGAAAAACTCAACTAGGTTGACAGTCGGTTATCAGTTTACCCCTCATAACAAGTTAACTCTTTTAAGTATTCGCAGAGTACCATCTGGTGTTACAGTCATCAGACCATGGGTATTCGAAATCTAATAAGCAGCTAGCGCTACCCCAGAGCGGGCAGCGCGGTATTGCTACTTTGCGAAAGTACAAAAGAGCTTTTACATGGACAATGAGATTGAACCGACATCTGGTAGTTATGGGTTTTTGCTGCTTCTAACCCTGTTAAATGTCATGAATTTTGTAGACAGACAGTTACTGGGAAGCTTCGCTAACTTTATCGTCCCCGATTTAGCGTTAACCAATACTGAATTTGGTCTGCTGACCGGCCTGGTCTTCCTGACCTTCTATTCTTTTGCAGGGTTATTTATGGGAACCCTTGCAGATCGACTTAATCGTACTAAATTCATATCTTTTGGATTGGCACTGTGGAGCGTGCTGACAGCGGCATCAGGTGCCGCCAGGGGGTTCGCCAGTCTTGCCCTGCCAAGAATGTTTATTGGCGTTGGAGAATCAATACTCACGCCTGCCTCCATGTCGCTACTGGCAGATCGCTTCCCCGCTCGACAGCTTGGCTTTGCTTCAGGGTTTTATTATATGGGAGTCCCAATTGGGGTGGGTGTCAGCTTGTTGATTGTCGGCTATCTGGGACCTCTGATTGGCTGGAGAAATTGTTTTTATACCCTCGGTGCTATTGGATTGTGTCTGGCTGGGATGCTGTTTTTTTTAGAAGAAACCCCCCGCCGCCATTTGCAGGAGGCAGGTGCCGGGTCATCTGATCGCCAGCAGAGCTTTATGGTAATGATTGCAGCACTTTTGCAGGCCCTGAAAGCCTCCCCTGCTTTAGTACTGACCCTTGCCGGCGGTGTTGCATTTCACTTTGTCCTCGGAGCCGCCACCTTTGACCAGCTTTGGTATGTTCAGGAGAGGGGGTTTGAACGAGCTGAGATCGCCCGGATTACAGGTTGGATAGGCATTACAGCGGGTATTGCCGGTAATTTGTTTGGCGGTATCGGGGGTGACTGGTTTCTGCGTAAAACAGGGTTCGGTAGACCTATGTTTTTGTTTATCATCATGTTGGTACTGGCGCCTGTCAATCTTGCTTATCGACTGGTGGATCCGAGCTCTTTTGTCTTCTGGGCAGGTGTGTTTACTGGTTTTTTTCAATTGGGGTGCTTTTACGGGCCCACTTTCGCGACCGTGCAGGAATTGGTCCCGTCGCAGATCAGGGCCACCGTTGTTGCTTTTTATCTATTGCTGCTGAATATGGTGGGTGTGGCTATTGGCGTCAGCCTGGCAGGTGTATACATTGATTATCTGCTGTCCATAGGGGCTGCTGAGCCCTATACCCAGGCTCTGCTGTGGTTTACCGTCATCTCATTTTCAGCGATCCCTTTATTTTTTCTAGCGGGGCGTCGATATGACAAGGACAAACAGCGTTTGATGGACTCCACAGGCTGAATGAAAGCGGAAATAGCCATAGAAAATCGAGTCCTTATTGATGAATATCTGGATAGTATCTGGATCGAAAAGGGCCTGAGTCGAAATACTATAGAATCCTATGGCCGGGATCTGGAAGCTATCAGTCATTGGCTTGAGGCTCGTGGCCTGAAACTGCTGCGCGTACAAAGGTCTGATTTACTGGCCTATCTGGCCTTTCGAATGAAAGCGGGCCTAACTGCCAGGTCCACGGCTCGAAGTTTGTCTTCTGTTCGATCTTTTTACCGATATTTGTTAAGAGAAAACAAAGTCGTAATTGATCCAACCTTGCAGATTGATAATCCAAAAATGGGTAGAAAATTGCCAGATACACTCTCCGAGCAGGAAGTTGAGCTGTTGCTCGAGGCCCCGGATGTAGAAACGCCACTGGGATTGCGCGATCGAACCATGCTCGAGTTTCTCTACGCAGCAGGATTGAGAGTCTCTGAACTCGTTAATTTGAAGATAACGGAAATCAATTTGCGTCAGGGGGTGCTAAGAGTGACTGGCAAAGGCAGCAAGGAGAGGCTGGTGCCGATTGGAGAGGAGGCATTACGCTGGCTGGATGGTTTTGTGAAAGATTCACGACCGAGCCTTCTTAAGGGGGTAACGGCATCAGATGTGGTGTTTCCGAGTAATAGAGGTGGATGCATGACCCGCCAGGCTTTCTGGTACCGGATTAAGCTGCACGCGCAGACGGCGGGTATTCGGACTCATCTGTCTCCGCATACTCTCAGGCACGCCTTTGCTACGCATTTATTGAATCACGGCGCGGATCTTCGAGTGGTACAGTTACTATTAGGTCATAGCGACCTGTCCACTACGCAGATCTATACCCATGTGGCTAAACATAGATTGAAATCACTGCATAAACAGCACCATCCGCGTGGCTAGGTCTGCAATCTTTGGCAATATTGTCTAAACTGGCTAAACTGCTCCTAAAATTAAGGATTTATTCTTGAAAATACAAATGATGGTCTGGTTTTCGAGCGCCCTGCTATCGCTGACGGCTATGGCCGATTCCGATGCAGTTGACGCCGTGCGCTTCGCTTTGCAGGAGAATAGTAAACTACCTGTAGAGGAAGTGACCGTCAGTCAGATGCCGGGGCTCTATGAGGTGGTACTGTCAGATGGTACCGTTTTGTTTACCGATCAGAGCGGCACCTATTTTATCGTGGGCGACCTGTACCAGGCTACCGGCAGGAGTCTGGTTAATCTCAGCGACGCCCGGCGTAATGATCAGCGTAAAAAATTGATTGCGGCTATAGATGAATCAGAGATGGTGGTATTTTCCCCCGAGCCTGGAATGAAAAAAACTGCCATCACGGTGTTTACGGATATTGATTGTGGTTATTGTCGAAAGTTGCACCAGGAGGTCCCTGAACTGAATCGATTGGGGATAGAAGTTCGTTATCTGGCGTACCCCAGGGCTGGGTTGGAATCTGAAAGTTATGACAAGATTGTTTCAGCCTGGTGCGCTGATGATCAGCGATCGGCACTGACACGAGCCAAGACAGGTAAGAAAATTGAATCCCGGGACTGTAAGAATCCAGTTGCACAGCACTATGCTCTGGGTGGGGCGGTAGGTGTAACCGGGACACCTTCTATTATATTTGAAGATGGCCGTCTTTTACCTGGATATTTGCCAGCTGAGAGGCTAGCACAACAGTTAGGCATTGCCTCTGGTAGCTGATGTTCAGATGTTGGCGGCTAGTCCGAGGGTAGCCGTTTTCTGAGCCTGAAAACTATTTAAAGAACATATCGTGACCATTGAAAGAGACTTGTTTAAACTGTCCTGCTTGATCAGCGGGTGGCAGGGTAATGGAAGAGTTTCATCGGATTCAAAGGCTTCCCCCTTATATATTCAGCATCACCGATGCCCTTAAGAAAGACGCTCGAGCCAGGGGGGAGGATATTGTTGACTTTGGCATGGGGAATCCTGATCAGGCCACGCCCAGCCACATCGTTGACAAGCTGACTGAAACAGTCCAGCGAGGCGATACTCACCGTTATTCGCAGTCGAAAGGTATTCCCAGACTCCGTCGCGCTATCTGTCGGTGGTATCAGCAGCGCTACAGCGTGCAACTAGATCCCGAAACAGAGGCTATCGTCACCCTGGGCTCGAAAGAGGGTATTGCTCATCTTGCCATGGCTATACTGGGACCGGGTGACTCGGTGCTGGTTCCAAATCCATCGTATCCGGTCCATCCATACGGGTTCGTGATCGCCGGGGCGGATGTGCGCCATGTTCCTTTAACCCCGGAAACTGATTTTTTCTCTGAACTAGAGACCGCCATATTAAACACCTGGCCCAAGCCCAAGGTGCTGGTTCTTAATTTTCCCGCAAACCCCACTGCTCATTGCGTTGATCTGGCATTTTTTGAACGAGTGGTGGAAATTGCGCTGCGCTATAAAATATGGATTATCCAGGATTTAGCTTATGCAGACCTTGTATACGATGGTTATACCGCGCCGTCTATTTTGCAGATAGATCGAGCGAAAGAGATTGCCGTTGAGTTTTTCACGCTGTCCAAGAGTTATAATATGCCGGGTTGGCGGGTGGGTTTCTGTGTTGGCAATGAAGCATTGGTTGGCGCACTGGCGCGGATCAAATCCTATCTGGATTACGGTAACTTCACGCCTATTCAGGTTGCCGCTATAGCAGCCCTGGAAGGCAGTCAGGATTGTGTTGTAGAGATCAGGGAGACCTATCAGAAACGCCGGGATGTGCTGTGCGAAGGTCTGCAGGCGGCTGGTTGGCCGGTGGTTGTGCCAAGCGCAACTATGTTCGTGTGGGCAAAGATACCGGAAAAGTTCCGGCATTTGGGATCTCTGGAGTTTAGTAAGTTGTTAATCACTGAAGCCCGTGTGGCGGTTTCTCCGGGCGTTGGTTTTGGACAGTATGGTGATGATCACGTGCGATTTGCGCTTATCGAAAATGAGCATAGAATCAGGCAGGCTGTCCGAGGTATAAAGAAGTTATTGAATCGTACCTAAAATAATAAGGTGTCGTGGATCAAGTATGGATAAATCAGTTATGAATATCGGGATATGTGGTGCAGGCACAGTGGCCGGTGGCCTGGTCGGTCTTTTGAAAAAGAACCAGCAGTTGATTGCAGCAAGAATAGGGCATCCAATTGAAATCGTACAGATCGGTTCAAGGAATGTGCCTAAACAGCCAGTGTTTGACGGGATAGCCTTTACTGACAATATATTTGAAGTAGCTGAGAATCCTAAGGTTGATGTTTTAGTCGAGCTGATTGGTGGAACCGATGATGCTCTAGCGCTGGTGGGTACTGCCCTGCGGGCAGGTAAATCGGTGGTGACTGCGAATAAGGCGTTGATTGCCGAGCATGGTCAGGAATTGTTTCAACTGAGCGATCAGGTGGGTCAGCAGCTTGCCTTTGAAGCTTCGGTTGCCGGTAGTATTCCGATAATTAAAGTATTGAGAGAGAGTCTGGCTGGCAACGAAATAGAGGCCGTGGTGGGTATTATAAATGGCACCACTAATTTTATTCTATCGCAGATGTCCAAGCCGGGTTCGAGTGTAAGTTTTGGGCAGGCGTTAGCAGAAGCACAACGGCTGGGTTATGCCGAGGCGGATCCAACCTTTGATGTGGAAGGTCTTGATGCAGCCCACAAACTCACCATTTTGAGCGCGATTGCTTTTGGTACTCGATTAAGGTTTGACGCCATCTATACCCAGGGCATTCAGGAAATTCAGTTAGAAGATATTCGTTTCGCGGCTGAGTTGGGTTATCGACTGCGGCACCTGGGGGTTACTCGAATCCAGGAAGCGGGCATAGAGTTAAGAGTTCATCCAACGCTTCTAGACGAGAAGGAGATGCTCGCTCAGGTAGATGATGTGATGAATGCGGTTATGGTAATGAGTGATGCTGCCAGTCAGACATTGTATTACGGACCTGGCGCCGGCGCTGGCCCTACGGCATCCTCAGTCCTGTCTGATCTGATAGACATTAGCCGGGGAGCAACAATGCCAGTCATGGGTTTCCTCCCTGGAGAGACTCGCGCTATACCGGCACTGCCAATTGGGCAATGCCAGACGAGTTTTTATTTACGTCTGCGCGTCGCTGACCGACCTGGCGTGTTATCGCGAATAACGCGCATTCTAGGCGATTATGAAATCAGTATTGAGGCCCTCTTGCAGAAAGACCCGGAACGGGGTATTGCAACCATTGTAATTACCACCGACACGGTGGTGGAAGAAAGAATGGATGCGACCATTGACAAGTTAGAGTCCTCAACTGATGTATTGGAAGCAGTCATTAAGATTCGGATATTTAGTTTTGGTGGGTAAGTGGCTGTAAAGCTGCTGAGACGCACCAGCGTTGCGCCTGTGGATGGCCTCGACCCGCAGTTGTCAGAGCTGCTGAGCAACCGAGGCTTGAAAAATGCCGATGAGGCTGACTATGCCCTGACAGGACTCATTGCCCCTACCCGTTTGAAGGGTTTATCCAGTGCTGTTCGATTAATAGAAAATGCTATCTGCACGGGTCAGTCCATCCTCATCGTAGGAGACTATGATACCGATGGCGCGACCAGTGTCACCTTGTTATTGTCGGGATTAAAAGCGCTTGGGGCGAGCCAGGTTTCTTATATGGTTCCAGACCGTTTCAGGCTGGGCTATGGCCTAAGCCCTGAGATAGTGGAGTTAGCCGCTGCTAACAAACCAGATTTACTGATTACAGTTGATAGCGGTATCTCAAGTGTTGAGGGGGTTAAGCGAGCTCAGTCGTTAGGTATCAAGGTAATTGTTACCGACCATCATTTGCCAGGCCCTGTGTTGCCAGCAGCCGACGCCATTGTTAATCCCAATCAGCCGCAGTGTGCTTTCCAGAGTAAGAACCTGGCGGGAGTTGGGGTCGCTTTCTATCTCCTGTCAGGTGTTCGAGCAGCCTTGCGCGAGCAAGGTGTTGAGCGTGCTCACAACCTCAATCTGGCTCAATTCCTGGATTTGGTCGCACTCGGCACCATAGCGGATCTGGTCCCCCTGGATAGAAATAATAGGATACTGGTGAGTCATGGCATTGGTCAGATTCGCGCCGGTCGTGGTAATCAGGGTATCAAGGCATTGCTGGCGATCGCAGGTGTAGATGAACAGGTTGTGACCACCAGGGACCTGGGCTTTGCTTTGGGACCCAGGCTCAATGCAGCCGGTCGAATTGAAAATATGTCCATCGGTATTGAATGTTTGCTGGCTTGCGATGATTCGGTCAATGAGTTTGCGCAACAACTTGATCGGTTGAATATAGAGCGCCGCAGCATCGAGTCGAATATGCGGCAGCAGGCGGATGAGCTACTCCGAGCAAGAGACCTTTCAAAAACAGAAAGTGTTGGCGTGTGTTTATTTGATGCCAGCTGGCATGAGGGCGTGGTGGGTATACTTGCTTCCAGAATCAAGGATCAATTAAACCGACCAGCCATTGTTTTTGCGCCTGCTCTGGATGGTACGCTAAAAGGCTCGGGAAGGTCTATCCAGGGTTTCCATTTAACCGATGCCCTGGCCATGGTTGCATCAACAAAACCAGGACTCGTCAGTAAGTTCGGCGGTCATGCCATGGCGGCCGGACTTACTCTTGAAGCAGACCATCTAGATGAATTTTCAACCCGGTTCAACGAAGTCGTGAGCAGGCAGTTAGGTGAGCAGGCACTTGAAAAAATCTGCTACTCTGACGGGCCGGTTGAAGAGTTTGGATTGCCCGCAGTTAGCAAAATAGTTCGTGACCAGCCCTGGGGGCAGGGTTTCCCGGAACCCGTTTTTGATGACTTATTTGAAATTGTTTCGCAGCGTCTGTTATCGGGACAGCATTTGAAACTACAGCTGCGGGTGAAACAAGCGGCAAGGGTGCTCGACGCTATTTTTTTTAATCGCGATCAATTAATAGAAGCGCCTGAGGCTCACTTCGCTTACAAACTGGATGTCAATCGATTTAGAGGTGTTGACCGGGTTCAATTGGTCATTCAGTACCAGTTTTAAAGAATTCATCCGGGATAGCTTGTTAATCTCTATAGAAGGTGTTTAGACATTAGTTTACAATTCTGCGAACTTTAATTCCGCCGCGACCATGATTGAAAGCAACGCCATACTGATAAAAATCAAAGACAGCCAGGCACGAACTGATGTGCTGCGGGGGTATCTTTGACTATGAAAACAGGAAAGAGAGACTAACTGAGGTTGAATTAGAGCTGGCTGACCCCCTGGCCTGGGAGCAGCCGGAAAACGCTCAGAAACTGGGTCAGGAAAGAGCTACTCTGTTAGGTGTGGTCGCGACCATTGACCGCCTCGATAGGGGCTTGTTGGAAGCGAAGGAAATTGTTGACCTTGCCGTTGAGGAACAGGATCAGGCATTACTCGATGAAGCAGGTTCTGATGTGCAGAGACTGCTTGATGACCTGGCTGGTCTTGAATTTCAGAAGATGTTCTCAGGTCCGGTAGACAGCCATGATGCCTATCTTGATATTCAATCCGGTTCAGGTGGAACTGAAGCACAGGACTGGGCCAATATGCTGCTCAGGATGTACCTGCGATGGGGTGAGGCAAAAGGATTCCAGGTTGAAATTATTGAATTATCTGATGGTGATGTTGCTGGCATTAAATGCGCGACCGTCAGGGTTTCAGGGTCCTATGCTTTTGGTTGGCTGAGAACTGAAACGGGCGTGCATCGATTAGTAAGAAAATCACCCTTTGATTCGGGCAACCGGCGCCATACATCTTTTGCTTCCGTTTTTGTTTCCCCTGAACTGGATGAGGATATTGATATTGATCTGAATATGTCAGACGTTCGGGTCGATACCTACCGGTCCAGTGGGGCGGGTGGGCAACATGTTAATAAGACTGACTCAGCCGTGCGCTTAACTCATCTCCCTTCAGGAACGGTGGTTCAGTGTCAAAATCAACGATCGCAGCACAAGAATCGGGATCAGGCGGTAAAGCAGTTAAAAGCAAAGCTTTATGAAATTGAACAGCACAAACGTAAAGTTGAGATGCAACAGATAGAAGATGATAAATCCGATATCAGTTGGGGTAGTCAGATCAGGTCCTATGTGCTTGATGCATCCAGAATAAAGGATCTTCGAACCAATGTAGAAACTGCAAATACGCAGTCAGTTCTTGATGGCGAACTTGACCCATTCATCGAAGCCAGCTTGAAGCAGGGCCTATAGGACAGCGTGGGATGAAAGCACATGAGTAAACAACCGAAAGACGAAGACGAGAATGGGATTATCGCCCTGCGTAAACAAAAGCTGCAGGTATTGCGCGATCAGGGTAATGCGTTTACCAATGACTTCAGGCGTAGCCATCTGGCGTCAGAACTGCACAAGCAGTGCGGTGATATGAGCAAAGAAGTGCTTGCGGATAGCCAGCTGGCAACACGGGCTGCGGGAAGAATTTTATTGAAGCGGGTCATGGGTAAGGCCAGTTTCCTTACGATTCAGGATGTATCCGGTCGAATTCAAGTTTATGTGAGCCAGGATAACCTGGGTGAAGACGCCTACGAGCAGTTTAAGAGTCTGGATCTTGGTGACATCATCGGCTGTGTCGGGGTCATGATGAAGACCATGAAAGGTGAGTTATCGGTCAAGGCTGCACAAGTCCGATTATTGACTAAATCGCTCCGGCCTTTACCTGAGAAATACAAGGGATTGACCGATACCGAAACCCGGTATCGTCAGCGTTACATCGATCTCATGGTGAATGAAGATAGTCGCGAAATTTTTGTCAGGCGCGCGCGCACGGTGGAATTCGTTCGACGTTATCTGACCGAACGATCTTTTATGGAAGTAGAAACGCCGATGATGCAGTCAACGCCAGGTGGCGCGACAGCGGCACCTTTTGTTACCCATTACAACGCGCTGGATATTGATATGTATCTTAGAGTAGCGCCTGAATTGAACCTCAAGCGCCTGGTAGTGGGTGGTTTTGAAAGAGTTTTTGAAATAAACAGAAATTTCAGAAATGAAGGTATGTCCACTAAACACAGCCCCGAATTCACCATGCTGGAATTTTATTGGGCTTATGCAGATTATAATGACCTCATGGATTTTACCGAAGACCTTTTCCGACAGCTGATGATAGAGGTCCTGGGTACTGCTGTATTTCAGTACCAGGGTGTTACTTTGGATTTTGGTGAGCCTTTTAAACGGATGACGATGAGTGAGGCCATTGCTTTTTATAATCCGGATTTAGATGCCGCCGCACTTCAAGACAGGGCGTACCTGCTGCGTCTGGCTGAGCGGGCAGGGGTTGAAGTTAACAGCCAATGGGGTATAGGAAAGTTGACTATGGAGCTTTTTGAGGCGCTGGTTGAAGATAAGATTCAGCAACCTGTTTTTATAACACAGCATCCAATTGAGGTTTCCCCCCTGGCCCGGCGTAATGATGAGAATCCCGAATTAACCGACCGTTTTGAGTTGTTTATTATGGGTAACGAGATCGCTAACGGTTTCTCGGAACTCAATGATGCTGAAGATCAGGCTGAGCGTTTTCGTAACCAGGTCAAGGCGAAGGAAGCGGGAGATGATGAGGCAATGCATTATGATGAGGATTATGTTGTTGCCCTGGAATATGGATTGCCGCCGACCGCTGGAGAAGGTATTGGCATAGACCGATTGGTCATGCTGGTTACTGATGCAGCCTCTATCAGGGACGTTGTGCTGTTTCCGCATATGCGACCCAGGTCCTGAAGACTTTCCAGAGAGCGTGGTTTGATCCGCTGCCGCCATGCTGGCAAGGTCATTTGCGAGAAGAGTTTGAACGACCTTACATGGAATCCTTAGGCACCTTTCTGGAAACAGAACGAGGTCGAGGGAAAACAGTCTTGCCTGCCCCTGACCAATATTTTGCTGCACTTAAAGCGACGCCGTTTGAGCGTGTCAAAGTGGTTATTTTAGGCCAGGATCCTTATCACGGTTACGGTCAGGCCAATGGCTTGAGCTTTTCAGTACGTAAACAGATCGCGTTGCCTCCTTCCCTTAGAAATATTTTTAAAGAAATGGCGGTTGACCTGGGTCAGCCTGATTTCCAGTTTGTAGACGGTGATCTAAGTGGTTTAGCCAAGCAGGGCGTCCTTCTCCTCAATACGGTACTCAGTGTCGAGGAAAATAAACCAGGTTCTCACCAAGATCGCGGCTGGGAAAAGCTGACGGATCGAATTATTATGCTGCTGGATGAGCACAGGGCTGGACTGGTCTTCATCCTTTGGGGTAATCAAGCCAGAAAGAAGGCCAAGGCCATTGATGATCATAAACACCGGATTATCACCTCTGCGCACCCATCGCCCCTGTCAGCATATCGGGGGTTTTTTGGTTCCCGGCCGTTCTCCCAGTGCAATCAATATCTACTATCCCGCGGTGTGGAGCCAGTTCCATGGCTTGATGGGTTTTAGTATGGCCGTTCTGATCAAGTGAAGATATTACCCGAATCAGTTTTGTTGGAACTTGACCCAGCGAAGCAGCGCTTCATTAACAAAAGGTTTGGCAGTTTTGGAATTGCCTGGATTCGAGACTTCCCTGAACTGATTCACGCCTGTCTGGTGCAATGGGGGCTTATCTTGATCGGTCGGGCGGAAGCTGGGCTCGCCGTCAATACCGTTTTTTTTGTGCAGCGAGGAGAGCAGGCGTGCGTCCTCAAAGTTGGCCTGCCACAGCCGGAACAACTCACCGAAATAGAAGCGCTGGGTTTGTTTTCAAGTGATCAGGTGGTCAATGTCCTGGCCTGGGATGAACCAAAGCGGGCCTTGTTGATGGAGCGGATTCACCCTGGCTTGACCTTACGGAGCCTGCTTGATAACCCGGACTTGGACACTGATTTGGTCAGCTATGCAGCTCCGCTATTGGTGTCTCTGCAGGTACCTGCGGAGGAAACCTGCCAGTTACCGACTTACCAGAACTGGCTCAAAGACGGTTTTTCGCCGGAGCTACTTGAGCAGGCACCGAAGCTGGCGCAATATGTTGACCTCGCACTTAGACTCAACCGTGGATTAACCGACAGATGGAACGACGTGTTTGTTCTGCATGGCGATCTGCATCATGACAATATTCTGAAAGATAGTCACCTGGGCTGGGTTGCTATTGATCCGAAAGGCGTGATTGGCCCACGTATCTATGATTGCGGAAGGTTTATTCATAATTTTATTCCGTTCGCTGCTGATCGCGGTTGTACCTCTGAGGCCGTTGCATTGGCAGCAGGGCTGATACTAAGGCGCTGCCAGACCTTGTCTGAACTGAGTCCTTATCCGACAGCGGATTTGATTGCGGTAGGCTTTATTGATCTCACTCTGGCTAGCAGCTGGTCTGCGGCGGATGGAGAGACCGTAAATTACAGTTTACTGGAGGCCTTTTCTTATTTATTGCAAGAGGTGATCTAATTGAGTTGATTGGCTCCAGCTCAACTCAATTTGCACTGCCTTCGATAGCTAGCTGATACGGGAAAAATTCAGGAGGGTGTTGCTAGCTGAAACTTCAATGTGTTCTGCAGCGCTGTTGAGTATCGCCAGAAAGAAGTGCTCTTTTCTGGACTGGGCAGTGGCTATGATTGAGCCGATCGCCTTGTTTTGCAGAGTTAGATCTGTATGTAGTTGCTGGGGTTGACCCGAGACTCCCGCAAATAGGTTTTTTTTGGTAGTGCCTAAATAGTGAACTCTGGCAATAATTTCCTGGCCAAGATAACAGCCCTTGTCGAAATCGATTCCCTGAAGGTTGTGCAGGTTCAGGGAGTGGGGCAAATACTGGTCGCTGGTTTCCGGGTTAATCCAGACGATGCCGGTTTTGATGTCTTCGGCTAGCCACCGGGCTACCGAACCTGTTGCAGAAAGTTTCTGAAGGCTCCAGATTTCCCGTCTGGGGCTCATTGCCGGAATGTCGATCTCGATAGTGTCAGTCATAACTGCCTGAGTGTAAGTGCCATAGCAGTACCATTTATCAGAAAGATCGGTCATTTCCGCTTTAGAAAAAACGATATATTTTGAAAGAAATGATTGAACGGCTGTAACGGAATTACGCTCCATTCTTAAAAGCAAGGCTGTTTGGTCGGGTCTTGCTGGCGCGCTTTGGGCGGCAGGCTGGTTGTCTTTTGCATGCGCCTGCAATGGTATTCGAGCGACGATCAACGTGGTTAATACTTTGCCCTGGATATTACAGATAGCGCCTAACAGAGCAGGCGTCCTGTCTAGCCGGGTTAGATCGCAGGTGGTATAGCCCTGGAGGAAGGCTTCTGCGTCTCGACCCTGGATCATCAGGAACCCGAAGTGTGAGAGATCGGTTAAGGGCATAATGGTTCACTTAGTTTAAAGTGACTAGTTTACTGCTTTCTATCGTGTTTGGTTAAGCTCATTGCTGATAAAATTTTTTGCAGCGAACCTGCATGTGAGTGCAACAGGTCAAGCGCAGCAGGTTAAGTAAAGCAGGTCAAGCAAAGCTAAATAAAGCTAAATAAAGCAAAGGAGTTCAATAATGTCTCGATTTTCTCTGCAGGAACTGAACCGGTTTCGTTGGCGCTGCCGTCGGGGCATGGCGGAATTGGATATACTGCTGGTTCCCTTCTTTGAGGATGCTTTTGAGGCGCTGGAAGCAGGCCAGCAGACGACGTTTATTGGGCTGTTAGAGGAGGAAGACCCGGTATTGTGGGAGTGGTTTAGTGAGAGAAGCCAGCCACCTGGGTCCGAAATGCTGGCTTTGGTGCAGCTCATTCTTAAAAGAGTCCGGCCTTAACCGGTATTATGGCTGATTCAGTGTTTTCGGTGGCACTAAAGCCCAGGGTTTCAAATCTAAAGTTAGCCAGCCTGTTGTTGTCTCATGCACTGGCTGGAATAGGTTGTTTCTATAGTGGTCTTTCAAGCTATCTGGTGCTGGCGTTGGGTTATGCTGTGCTGGTCAACCTCTGTTCGGCCTGTGGCGATGAGGTTCGCCTAAATTCTCCCAGAAGAGTGATCAGTCTGAGAGGCGATGGCCAGGCCTTTGAACTGGTTCTGGGAGATGGTTTGCAACATTATGCCTGTCGTCAGGGGCGTTGCTGCGTGACCACATGGTTGCTTGTTTTTAGCGTGCGAAGTCGAACCGGTGAAATCTTTCATATCTCAATTTTTAAAGATAGTGTATCCGCGCAAGCTTTCCGTCGAGCTGCCGTAGCGCTGCGCTTCGGTGGATGAACTTTGTTGCTTTTGGCTTCGCCTAGCGGTAGTTGAGGGGTTCAAGGATAGTGTCATGAATATCTGGGGCCAATTCCGGGTAGTCCTGATTGAAATGAAGCCCTCGGCTTTCCTGTCGTTTAAGTGCACTGTGAACGATAAGCTCGGCCACCTGGGTAAGGTTTCGCAGTTCAATCAAATCACTGTTAACGCGGAAATAGCGGTAATAGTCCGATATTTCCTGTTGTAGCAGATGTATTCTCCTTCTGGCTCTTTGCAGTCTGCGGTTGGACCTGACAATGCCCACGTAATCCCACATAAGGCGACGTAATTCCTCCCAGTTATGGGACAGGATGACATCTTCCTGGGATGCTGTGACCTGACTTTCGTCCCAGGACGGTAACGATTTCATGTTGACCACCGGCGCAGTTTGAGTCGCAATGTCAGCTGCGGCGGAACGGGCGAACACCATACATTCAAGCAGTGAGTTGCTGGCCATTCGGTTAGCACCGTGTAACCCCGTAAAGCTGGTTTCGCCGATGGCATAAAGGCCTTTTATGTCGGTCCGGCCATTGAGATCAGTCATGACCCCGCCGCAGGTGTAGTGAGCTGCTGGCACTATCGGTATAGGCTCTTGGGTAATATCCAGGTCGAATTCGAGACATTTACTATAGATGTTGGGAAAGTGTTTCTTTGTGAAAGCTGCGGGTTTATGGCTAATGTCGAGCAATACAAAATCGCAGCCCACTCTTTTCATTTCATGGTCGATCGCTCTGGCTACAATATCTCGCGGTGCCAGTTCTGCTTCGTCATGGAAGTTATGCATAAAGGGTGTCCCGTCGGGCAGGCAGAGCCTGGCGCCTTCGCCGCGTAGCGCTTCACTAATGAGAAAAGAACGCGCTGTTGGATGAAAGAGACAGGTTGGGTGGAATTGATTGAATTCCAGATTGGCTACTCTGCAACCGGCTCGCCAGGCCATGGCAATGCCATCTCCGGAAGCTGTATCAGGGTTACTGGTATATAGATAAACCTTGCTTGCTCCGCCCGTCGCCAGGACAACATAATCAGCCTGAAAAAGGTCTACCTTCCTGGTCTCCATATTGAGCGCATAGGCGCCAATACAGTGTTTAGGTGAACCTCCAAGGGTATCGCTGGTTATAACGTCAATGGCAATATGGTTGGTGTAGATCGTGCAATTTGAACGCTTGGACAGGGCCGAGCCTAGTCGATTGGATATCTCGCGACCAGTTGCATCTGCAGCATGAATGACTCTTCTGTGACTGTGACCGCCTTCCTGAGTAAGGTGAAATTCGGATTTCCCGCTGCTGCTGACCCTTCTGTCAAAATTGGTGCCCATCGTTATCAGCCAGTCGATAAGGTTAGGGCTTTGTTCCACAACAAATTGAACGACGTCCCGATGGCATAGACCCGCGCCGGCAATCAGCGTGTCTTCAATATGCGATTCCATTGAGTCGTATTCGTCCAGGACTGCAGCCATGCCGCCCTGGGCGTAGTAAGTAGAACCGTCGTTGGAGTTCTCTTTACACAGCATGGCTATATTGCTTATACCTGGTAAATTCAGTGCCAGGGTCATGCCGGCTGCGCCGCTGCCAATGATGAGCACGTCCACTTTGTGGCGGGTACCAGAGATTTTTGCGGGCATGGTGATCCTTGTAAAAAATTAATGATAAACCGGGTTATGGATTCCTCATAGTCTAATTCTGATATGATTTAGGTGTTGATCAGGATCGGTCAGCAAAGAGGCCCTGAACTTTCCGGGAGATGGGGTGTCAGACTGACACCTGATGGCAATTGATATTGATTGGTAGAGCTTGAATTCTGAAATAGACTCAGACAAGAGACTGGTAGAGCGTGTAAAACGAGGCGATAAGCGGGCATTTGACGTGCTTGTATTGAAGTACCAGCATAGAATAGCAAATCTGATTGGGCGATACGTTCGTGATCAGGATGAAGTGCTGGATGTTACCCAGGAAGTTTTTGTAAAGGCCTACCGGGCAATGGCCAATTTCCGGGGTGATGCACAATTTTATACTTGGCTGTATCGGATCGCGATCAATACGGCCAAGAATTTCCTGGTTGCCAAGTCTAGAAGACCACCGGATACTGATATTGATATAGACGACGGGGAATTTTCTGATCATCCTGTTGTCATAAGCGATGAGGGTAATCCCGAGGACCTGTTGTCCGGGGAGGACTTAAAGGAAGTTCTGCAGAAAGCGCTGGAAGATTTACCGGAGGAGCTGCGTACTGCGTTAATGTTGCGAGAGTTTGATGGATTGAGTTATGGAGAGATAGCGCAAGTGATGGAATGTCCGGTTGGTACGGTAAGATCAAGAATATTCAGAGGTCGAGAATCGATTGAGAAGCGTATCGAAGAGATGAATCAGGAATAGCGTAGTGCCACAGTTTTTAGTAAGTTTTAATAAGTTTTTAATAAGTTTTTAAAAATGTTTAGTAAGTTTTTAGTAAGTTTTTTGGTAGTTTTAGTGGGTTTAGTAGGCTTAGTAGATTTTACAGGTTTAGTAGGTGATTAAATTTAATGGATAACAAGAAATTACTATCAGCACTGTATGACGGTGAACTCACAGAAATTGAGGAACATCAATTGCTGAGACAGGCAGGTGTGGATTCCTCTAGGAAAAACTGGATGTTCTGGCAGGAGATAAGACTGGCGGGTAAGGCGATTGAAACTGAGCGCCGATTATCACCAGGACAACATCAATTGCTGTATCAGCGAGTTCAGCAGGCTATTGAAGCAGAGGCGGATTTAGACGCTCAGGGGGTTCATGATTATCGGCACAGCCTGCGACACAACGTGCTTGAATTGAGGCGCAAAGTAGTCAACCATATAGTGCCTCTGGGTGCTATGGCAGCCATGTTAGCCTTGGCTGTATCGTTGGTTAACTTAACGGTTATGAACAATAGCGAGCAGCCGCAGCCTGTTGTTCAAAATGATGCCGTCATGGAATTTAACCGATCGACTGCAGCAGCAGAAAAACTAACGCCCGCCGGCAGTTCGCCCTCGCAAGGGATACCTTCACAGCTAGTGACCGAAGATGTGATGGTCGCTGATGCTGAGCTTAAAGCGCTTGATGAAGAAGGAATGCAGCGGTTACGTGCTTATCTGAGTCAACATGATCAAATGACTCAATTACCGAGGAAAAGTCGTTTTGCGAAATATCCAGGACCCATTGAGAAATAGGTCTATGCCATGAGAAAGCCCGAATTGTTAACAAGGTTAGCGCTGATCCCCTGTATTCTCAGTGGTCTTCTGCTGTCAATATCGAGTTATGCCCAGCAGCAGGGCTCGGCTCAGGATTGGCTCGAGAAAATGATCAGTGCGAAACAACATGAATCCTATTCTGGTGTATTTACTTTTATCCGAGGCAAAGATTTCAACACCATGCGCATTTCTCATGAAAACCGCGATGGTTTGGTGCGTGAAAATATTTACCAGTTAAACGGGGTGACCCGAAACCTGCTCAGAAAGGGAGATGAAATTGTTTGTTATCACGATGCCACTGATCCAGGAGAGTTAGAACATGATTTACCTCTGGGGCCGTTCAGCCAATCGTTTTCTGAACTGCTGACCAGCTTTCCGGACGGCTATCGACTGGCGCTGCGTGGCAGGGGTAGAGTCGCTGACCGGTCTGCAGTCCAATTGTCGGTCCAACCCCGGGATAATGATCGTTATGGCTATAGGCTCTGGATAGATGAAGCCTCTGGTTTACTGCTGCAGTCACATTTAATTGGAAGTGGTCGGATAAGGGAAATTTTTCAGTTTTCCCAGGTGTCAATTGGTGAGCCGATCTCTGATGACGTCTTCAGTGATGTTCCTGTGAATGCGGTGTCACATCATATGAGTGTTAATTTGAAAGAATCTGACTCGGCGCCTTCGTTTAAGGTCAAGTGGCTCCCCAATGGCTTTAAAACAGTACGAACATCAGGCAACCGGCTTCATTTCAGTGATGGTATCGCAACGTTTTCCATTTTTATTGCCAAAGCTAAGCGCCTTCCCGAAATGGCCACGGAGGTTAACGGCAAGGCCGTAGTGACCAGGCTGTTGAGGGGCAATAATGGCCAGATTACTATTGTTGGAAACGTCCCGATTCAAATGGCCAAGAAGGTCGCAGAATCAGTAGAGCCAGTTATATACTAGTTCCCAAGAGTAGACCCTCGGCTATATAATATGATAACCATTCGCCTGGATGCTCAGGTTAGAGAGCATACCTCGTCCAGTGTTGAAGCTCGTTTCCAAGATGATGGTTGCGGCGGCTGTGGCAAGGCTTGTGCAAGCAGTCGGACGCTGCCATTACCAGGACAGTTTCGGCAAGACCACGTTCGAATCAGTATGTCGGGTATGATCCTTGGGAAATTGCTCGTCAATAGCCTTTACCTACCGCTGGCTATGTTTGTTATATTGCCCTTGGTCGTCAGTTGCGTTAATTCATCAGAAATCGTGCAGGGATTAGCGGCTGTTGCAGGTCTGGTATTGGGCATGATTGGATGTCGACCGATGACTTTTGATGATATAAGAATTGAATAGAGGGACTATGAGAATTTCATTAAGAATACCGTTGCTAGGTTTTATTGCCTTTGCTCTGCTGAGTTCAGTTGTGGTACGTGCGGGATTGCCGGATTTTACCAGTCTGGTGGCTGAATCCTCACCCGCGGTAGTCAATATTACCGCGACTCGGGAGGCTAAGGTGCCGGCCAATCAGCTCGATCAGGAAAAAGTCCCGGAGATATTTAAGCGGTTTTTCAGGGATTACCAGGGCAAGCCCGCACCAAGGCCAGCAACAGGATCGGGCTTTATACTCTCCAAAGACGGTTTCCTGCTAACTAACTATCATGTTGTCCAGGATGCGTCTGAGATTGTGGTAGCTTTAAGCGATAGGCGTGAGCGGGTAGCTGTTTTAGTCGGCGCTGACCCAGTTTCAGATCTGGCACTGTTGAAAATTGATGCTGAAAATCTTCCGGTCGTTGAAATAGGTAATTCTAAAAAGTTGCAGGTAGGAGAATGGGTAGTTGCAATCGGCTCACCTTTTGGTTTTGAGCTGTCCGTTACTGCCGGCATAGTCAGTGCCAAGGGTAGAAGTCTCCCGGATGAGCGAGGTAATTACGTGCCTTTTATTCAAACTGATGTGGCGATCAATCCTGGCAATTCTGGTGGTCCATTGTTTAATCTGGAAGGGCAGGTCGTTGGCATTAATTCTCAGATTTTCACCCGATCGGGTGGTTTCATGGGTTTATCTTTTGCTATACCTATCGATGTCGCTATGGAAGTTGTTCAGCAATTGAAGGATAAAGGCGTGGTTTCCAGAGGGTGGTTGGGCGTTCAGATTCAGAAAGTAGACCGAGACCTGGCAGAATCCTTTGGTCTAGATAGAGCAGCAGGGGCTTTGGTTACTCAGGTCTTTGCTGATAGTCCAGCTGAAAGGGCGGGCCTTAAAGAAGGTGATATTATTGTTGAATTCGCGAGTGAACCAATTGACCTGTCCTCTGATTTACCGCATATCGTGGGTCGAACAAAAGCCGAAACACAGGCGAATGTTGTTGTCGTGAGAGCAGGTGAAAAGAAAACCCTATCGGTTATCGTGGGTAAGCTGGATACAGAAGGTCAGAATGTGCCTTCAAATTCAGCTCGATATAATGGCATGAACCGTCTAGGGATCCGGGTCAGAGAACTTACTCCCGATGACGCAACTCGCTTCGGAGCGGATCGGGGTGTTGTAATTGAAGAAGTTGCTGACGGTGCGGGTCGAAATGCAGATTTGCAGCAGGGTGATGTCATCACTACGGTAAATAGTCGATGGGTGGATTCAGGGGGCGAATTGGATGAGATCCTTGAAGGATTACCGGCCGACGTGGCCATACCTGTACGCATCGTAAGGAACAGGCAGGCTCAGTTTATTGTGATAAAAATAGATCAGTAAATTCTTTGTGGCCTGGTTAGACTTTGGCAATCAGCGCCATGCCATGCCCTAGATAGGCGTTTGGATAGCTAATATTTTCATAATCAATTAGACTGGCGCGCTGTTCCGTTCGCTGGAAAATACCTTGGTTCAGCCAGAATTCATTCGAAATTTTTCCATTATCGCCCATATTGATCATGGTAAGTCGACGCTGGCTGATCGGTTTATACAGATGTGTGGTGGACTGAGCGAACGTGAAATGGCAGACCAGGTCCTTGACTCGATGGATATTGAGCGAGAAAGAGGGATCACCATCAAGGCCCAGAGTGTCACCCTGAAGTATCTGGCAGATGATGGCAATACTTATCAGTTCAATATTATCGATACGCCAGGTCATGTCGATTTTTCCTACGAGGTGTCTCGTTCAATGGCTGCCTGTGAAGGTGCGCTGCTGGTTGTTGACGCCGCCCAGGGAGTTGAAGCTCAGTCAGTTGCAAATTGCTACACTGCGGTCGAGCAAGGCCTGGAAGTGCTTCCGGTTCTTAATAAAATTGATCTTCCACAAGCCGATCCTGATCGAGTCTGCCAGGAGATCGAAGAAATCATTGGCTTGGATGCGACTGATGCTATGCAGGTCAGTGCCAAGAGTGGTCAGGGCGTTCGAGAATTGCTGGAAAAATTGATTGATGTCATTCCACCGCCATTGAATTATCGCGACGAACCGCTGCAAGCCTTGATTATTGATTCATGGTTCGATAATTATCTTGGCGTCGTTTCACTGGTGAAAGTGGTCAAGGGAAAGATCAGTTCCAAAGATAAGTTCATGACCCGGACTATAGGGAAAATCCACCAAGTTGATTCTATCGGCAACTTTACCCCGAGAAGAGAGGTAACAGGCGTGCTTCGTTCAGGTGAGGTGGGATTTGTGGTTGCCGGAATCAAAGATGTTAAGGGTGCCCCGGTTGGCGATACTATTGTTGCCGCAGGAAGCGATATTGAGGCCTTACCTGGCTTTGAAAAGGTGAAGCCGCAGGTATTTGCAGGTATGTTCACTGTCAATGCTGATGATTTTGATAATTTTCGAGACGCGTTGGAAAAATTGACCCTCAATGATGCTTCTCTCATGTACGAGCCAGAGAGTTCCGATGCCTTAGGCAGTGGCTTTCGCTGTGGATTTTTGGGCATGTTGCACATGGAAATTGTCCAGGAACGTCTTGAGCGTGAATATAATCTGGACCTGATTACTTCTCCCCCCACTGTCGTATACGAGATATTGAGTAAGGCCGGTGATGTCGTGCAAGTCGATAATCCTTCGCAATTACCGGATGCTGGCAGCATACAGGAAATGCGAGAGCCCATTGCCCAGGCAAATATCCTGGTACCCTCGGAGCATCTTGGTAGCGTAATTGTTCTCTGCGAACAAAGAAGGGGTGTGCAGAAAGATATGCAGTTCGTTGGTAAACAGGTGTCGCTCACTTATGAGATTCCCATGAATGAGGTAGTATTGGATTTTTTTGATCGTTTGAAGTCCGTATCACGGGGTTACGCCTCGCTTGACTATACTTTTTTGCGCTTTCAGGCCTCTCGTTTGGTTCGTTTAGATATGCTTATCAACGGAGATCGGGTAGATGCCCTGGCTTTAATTGTCCATGCTGATGATGCGCGAAGTAAAGGTTTTGCTCTCACCTCCAAGATGAAGGAACTGATTCCCAGACAAATGTTTGACGTGGCTATCCAGGCGGCTATTGGCGGTCAGATAATCGCTCGACAGACAGTGAAAGCGCTGCGAAAGAATGTAACCGCTAAATGTTATGGTGGAGACATCACCCGCAAGAAGAAATTGCTGGAAAAACAAAAAGCAGGAAAGAAGAGAATGAAACAGGTAGGTAGTGTTGAAATTCCTCAGGAAGCTTTTCTGGCCGTGTTGAAGGTGGAGCGATGAATCCTGCGTTTGTACACAATTGGCTGTGGCGGCGATATGATTCGTTGGCAGAAAGGAAGCAATTAATATGAGTGTAAATTTCCCCTTGTTTCTGGTTCTGGCAACGGCTTTAACGGGCCTGATCTGGTTGCTTGAAGCAGTATGGCTGGCCGGGCGACGGCAGGTCGAAAAATCAGCCAAGATGGCTGTGGCATCAACCGATCAACCGTTGATTGTTGAATATGCGATTTCTTTTTTCCCAGTTTTGTTATTTGTTTTAGTTTTGCGGTCCTTTCTGTTTGAGCCATTTCAGATCCCCACTGGGTCTATGATACCTACTTTGAATATTGGTGATTTCATCCTGGTGAATAAGTACGCCTATGGTATTAGGCTACCTGTGGTGGGCACCAAGGTTCTGGATATCGATGATCCTAAGCGAGGTGAAGTAATGGTATTTATCCCACCCCACAAGGATGAATATTTTATTAAGCGAGTGGTGGGATTACCCGGTGACAGGGTACGCTATCAGAACAAGAAGTTGTTTATTAATGATGTATTGCAGGAGCAGGTCTTTTTAGAACAGCTTACCGGCGAAAATGGCCAGGAAGTGCGTTTTCAAGAAACCCTTGGCGAAGTTGATCATTTTATTTATCGTAATCGCTATAAGGACCCTCGATCTCAAGAGTGGTTAGTCCCTGATGGTTATTACTTTATGATGGGAGATAATCGGGACCGCAGTAGTGACAGCAGATACTGGGGATTCGTAACAGAAAAACAGATAGTGGGTAAGGCGATTGCTGTTTGGTTGCACAAGGAACCGGGCCTGGAATTCCCGGAATTTTCTCATAATAGATGGATTCAGTAACGAGGTTGCAATGAAGTTATTTGTCAGGAAATCAAAAAATTCAGCAATGAAACCGGGTCAGGCTGGCGTTGGTCTCATGGACGTCATCATGATCATTATCATCGTCTCGATGCTGACTTCCATAGCATTAAAAGTGATACCGCCTTATCTTGAACATAGAACCATGGATAAGATTCTGTCTGCGTTTACTGAAGACCCATCCGCTGTAGCGTATAGCAAACATGAGCTGCGTGAGCTGATTGCTCGAAGATTTGACCTGAATCAGCTGGACGCCTTCGATATTGAAAATAACATCGAGGTGAAATCTTCTTCTTCCGGTACAAGCATTGCGCTGAGCTATGAAGTCAGGGAAAACCTTGCCGCCAATATTGATATTGTCATGACCTTTGGTGATGATTATTTCATTTCCAACTAGTCATCATTGATTAATGGCAGATTTGATTAACAAGCTGCAGACTAAATTAGGTTACTTCTTCTCGAACCCAGCACTTTTAGAACAGGCATTAACGCATCGAAGTTTCGCCCCAGCCAATAACGAAAGGCTGGAGTTCTTAGGTGATGCGGTCCTGGAATTAATTGTATCACAGGCTTTATTTTTGAAATTCCCGTCCGCAGAAGAAGGTCAGTTAACTCGCTTACGAGCGGCCCTGGTCCGAAAGGAGGCATTGGCGGCGAGAGCGCGGGAATTGGGTCTGGGAACTTTCCTGGTGATGGGGCAAGGAGAGAATAACAGTGGAGGACGACATCGGGACTCTATCCTGGCTGATACTTTTGAAGCGATAACAGGCGCTATTTATCTTGATGCTGGGTTTGATACGGTCTCGTTGAGAGTAGGTGCATGGTTACAAGGACCTGTTGATGCATTATCGTTAGAGGCAACCGAGAAAGATGCTAAGACTCAATTGCAGGAGTATCTTCAGGCGCAGTCATTAGCCTTACCTGTCTACCAGGTACAAAGTATTGAAGGCGCATCGCATAGTCAGAGTTTTACGGTTAACTGTAATTGCACTTTGCTGGATAAACCTGAAACAGCTCAGGGTACGTCCAGGAGAATGGCTGAACAGCGAGCTGCTCAGCAAGTACTTTTGATTTTATTGAATAAAACGGCCTAACCATGAATAACACACGGTGTGGATATATCGCGATCGTAGGTCGACCTAACGTAGGTAAGTCGACATTATTGAATTCCATAATGGATCAGAAGATCAGCATAACATCGAAAAAACCGCAGACTACGCGTCATCAGTTACTGGGAATCAAAACCCGTGACCAGGTGCAGTTTCTGTATGTTGATACACCCGGCATTCACGCTAATGAAAAGAAGGCGATTAATCGTTATATGAACCGTAACGCCCGCAGCGTTATTCGAGATGTGGACGCGGTCATATTTGTGGTCGATCGAGGTTCCTGGAATAAGGAAGATGAATTAGTGGCGGAGGCACTGCAGGGTCACTCGGGGCAGTTGATCATTGCCGTTAACAAATTTGATCTACTGGAATCAAAAAACAAGTTACTACCGGTGCTAGAAATCTTACAGAAGCGGTTTCCTGAAGCCGAAATCGTACCCGTTTCTGCCTTGACGGCAGAGAACATCGAACTTCTGGAAAACCTGATTGCAGAACGGATCCCGTATAGTGAGTTTTATTTCCCTGATGATCAGATTACTGATCGTTCCGAAAGATTTATGGTGGCAGAAATTATCAGAGAAAAACTCATGCGTCAGTTAGGCGATGAGGTACCCTATTCAGCCAGTATTCAAATTGATCGATTTGAGAGAACCAGTAAGATAGTCCATATCGACGCCACTATTTTCGTTGAGAGAGAGGGACAGAAATCGATCCTGATCGGTTCCGGGGGTAGTAAACTGAAAAGAATTGGTTCAGATGCTCGTATCGATATCGAGCGGTTGTTGGATCGTAAAATCATGTTGACTAACTGGGTTAAGGTCAAGTCGGGTTGGTCTGATAGTGAGCGTGCATTAAAAAGCCTTGGTTATGATCCGGTCTGATACAAAAGATGTGGTGATATATATTCTCCACACCCGAAAATACCGAGATACCAGCCTGTTAGCTGAAGTATTCTCCAGGGAAGAAGGTCGGTTCAGTTTATTGTTCAAGGGGATTCGACGCGAAACAAAGAAGTCTTCGCGCAGTGCAGGTCAGATTCAACCATTCGTGCCTATTATTGCGTCTTTTTACGGTCGCGGCGATTTGAGAACGGCGGTCTACCAGGAAACAGCGCCATTCAGTTACCATTTGTCTGGTAGGGAGTCCTTTATCGGTCTATATATTAACGAGTTGATGTACCGGCTTATTGGAAAATATGAACCTTTACCGGCGCTTTTTGATGGTTATAAAAAGGTGTTGATGGAACTGGGCAGCCCCGAATTTGAGCTGGGCATGTTGCGTCGTTTTGAATTCACCCTGTTGATGGAGTTAGGTTTTGGCGTTGACTTTGCTTTTGATGCCAAGACCGGTTTGCCGATCGATAATGCAGGTCATTATCGATTTGTGCCGCAGAGTGGATTTGAATCGGTGTATGCGACTGATCAAGGGGCCTGCAGTGGTGGCACGATTAACAGGATGGCCCGGGGTGATTTTTCCGGAGCAGGGGCGGGGCTGGCAAAGAGGATGATCAGTGAATCGCTGCGACCTCTCCTGGGTGGCAGGCCTTTAAAATCCCGCGAGTTGTTTACCGCGAGCTTTGAATGATTGTTTCGGTGGGGACCGACCTGGTGAAAATAGCAAGAATCGAGCAAGCGTTAAACCGCTGGGGCCAGGGTTTTGCTGAAAAAATATTGACCTCTGCAGAAAAGTTACTGTCGGAACAAAGGCCCGCCAATAGGGCTGCTTTTCTGGCAAAGCAATTCGCTGCAAAGGAAGCCATCTGTAAAGCGCTTGGTACAGGTATGAGACGGGGTGTCAGCTTCCGAGCCATAGAAATCCTGAGGAATGAATTGGGTGCACCAAAGGTCCAACTGCATGGCCAGGCACTCGAAAGGCAACATCGCTTGAATATCTCACATTTTCATGTGTCTATTTCAGATGAATCAGGTTTTGCCCTGGCTTTTGTTATAGCTGAAGGAAGGCGGGGATGATCCTTTAAACGGCTCTGGTGTTATTTGCAGCCAGGTCAGTAAGTTCTGAGTCTCAGAGATTACCAGTTTGGTTGCCTGCATAATATTCCCCTGGGATCTGTTGTTGGCAATTTGATCGGCCTGCCTGATGAACTGCTGCAACCTCGGAGCGGCGGTGAATTCAAGAGCCCCTTTGAGCTTGTGAAGAATTTGCCGAATGTCGGACTGATCCATTCGATCCCAGGCTGATTTTAATCGGTTCAGATCTCCAGGTAATGTTGAGACCAGAATGGCTAGCATCTCGATAGCCAGTTCAGCACGTCCGTTTACTGCTTTAATGGCGGCTATGGTGTCAAATACCTGCAGGTGTTCGGCGTTTTTCAGTTGCTCATTAGATTGCTTAGCGGCTGAGTGAACTAGGCGGGTCGATGTATCATCCAAGAGTCTCAGCAAGCTAATCAAGTCGATGGGCTTGAACAGTAATTCAGTAAAAATCGGGTCGTGGAGATTGCTGGCGTCCTTTTCCAGCGCTGCTGTCATGCCAATAATTTTCAGTTCTGGCTGCTGTGACTTGACTTTCCTGGCGATGCTGGCACCGTCCTCATCGGGCAGGTGCAGATCGATCAGAGCCAGTGAAAAGGGTATCTTTTCAACCAGCGCTATCGCTTCCTTGCCGGTTGAAGCGGTGAATACCGATTGCTCACGATCCTCGAAACAGGTTTTCAGATAAGCCAGACTGGCTGGTTCATCGTCAATTAACAGGATACATAAGGATTTGTGGTCCCTGGTTGACCATTGCTGAAATTTGTCTGAAATGGCCTTTTGCAGATTTACAACGAGAGGTGGGTTATCTGCCACGGGGTGGGTTTGGCCGAGCATCCAGACCTGTGCTGGTTCTTTAATGTAGGATTTAAAGCGCCTGTAAAAGGCTTCAGTGGACGAGTTAATTAACAACAGGTCGATATTTTCAGACGTGAAATCCTGGCTGATTGAGCAGCCGAAGTATTGGATTCGTTGTTTTAGAATCAGCCTTTGCAAGGGGTCTGCAGCAAGCACCATCGCTGTTCTGCCTTTACCAGGAAGCACTTTATTTTCGCTGAAACTCGTCAAGGGCAACTGTAGTACCCAGTCGGCAGGCCCATCCAGGGGTGTATGGGCGAAGTCTTCCGCTTTTGATATGGTTCGCAGCCTACACACCCCGGCTGCGGCAGAGAAGTTGATGATGAGTCCTAATGCAGTTGACTCCCGTTGACTCTGCAGCGCTACGTCTACCAGGAAAGAAAGCAATCGCACCAGGTCAGTTCGGTTTACCTCAATACGGCCGGGAGTGGACTGGTCTGTAATGATACTCAGGCATCCTTCATGTGTAGGTTCCAGTATCTCAAGCCAGTAATCCAGCGTTTCAATTAAATGAATTGACAGGACCACCGGATCGGAGCGGCCCGGTAAAATAGCGTCAGACAGTAATTGAATTTGTTCGCGAAATTCGAAGTGTGAATGTTGTCCTCGGGAATCAATTGTTGGTGCTGGATGCATTTCAACCTGCCTGATGATAATTTGCAGGATGGCAGCAGTTTTTTGATGCAACAGGTTTAATTCGGCTGATAGCTGATTGTTTCGCCGGGTCAAACTATGGGTCAATGCATCGGAACTGTGCTTGTGCTTCTGGCTGTCGTTCTGTGCAGTTTCCAAATTTTGTTGCATTTCTGAAAAGGCGGATTGTATCTGGGTAACAAGCTGCGCCGGCTGGATTTCCGACATTGCCACTGTGACAGGGGATAAGGATCCAGTTTTATTTTCTGTCGATACTGATGCGTGGAATTTCACTAGCTTTGACAGGGGAACCAGGTAGGTTTTATAGACCATGTGAAATAAGGCAAAACATAGCAGGCATTGAATAACAAGGCTCGCTATGATGAACCAAGCAGGCGCAATCTGCAGCCAGCTAAGCTGGCCAATAGACAGGATAAAAATTAAACAGATGATAATGGCAAAATGCCGAGTTAATCTATTCATCCACAGTTCCGGGGTTGGCCCGTTATATTCGATCTGTCGTTTTAGCCCTTTTAGCGGCCCCTGGGCATGTTGGCCTGAGAGTCTCAATGAATCAGGCGATTTGCCAGTCACCTATGTCTATTTGATGTTAACAAAGTATTTAGCTGGGCTGTTTGGTCTGCCCGGTACTGGCAGTAATGAACTACGACCCTGACTTAGACTAGAGAGGAATTAGAATAGACCCAGTTGATACTATAAGTACAGGTATTGTTAGCCTATCATTAGAAAAATCAAGCTAGTCATGAACGATGATAAAATATCCTACGATAGAAAATTGTGTTGGGGAAACGCCGTTAGTGAGACTGCAACGGCTACCCGATGCCTCGACTAATACTGTATTGGCAAAATTAGAAGGTAATAATCCGGCCGGTTCAGTCAAGGATCGACCAGCGCTGAGTATGATCGGTGGTGCCGAATCAGCCGGGAGGATATCCCCGGGTGATACGCTTATCGAAGCTACCAGTGGTAATACTGGCATTGCCCTGGCTATGGCAGCTGCAATAAAAGGCTATCCAATAAAGCTGATTATGCCCGCGCATATGAGTGAAGAAAGGAAAGCTGCGATGCGTGCCTATGGTGCGGAATTGATACTGGTATCGCAACAGGATGGCATGGAAGGTGCTCGAGATCTGGCTTTATTAATGGAAGAGAGAGGCCAGGGCATTGTTCTTGATCAGTTTTCAAATACGGATAATCCGCTGGCACACTACCAGGGTACCGGGCCAGAAATATTCAGGCAGACGCAGGGGGAGATCTCTCATTTTATCAGTTCCATGGGCACCACCGGCACGATAATGGGAGTTTCACAGTTCTTTAGTGAGGTAAAGTCGGATGTTGAAATCATAGGATTGCAACCCATGGAAGGCCAGGCCATTCCAGGAATCCGGCGTTGGCCTGAAGCCTACTTACCCAGCATTTTTGATAGCGAGGCGGTGGATCGAGTCATCGATATAAATCAAAGTGAGGCGGAAGATACCATGCGCCGACTGGCTCGTGAGGAAGGTATCTTTGCTGGCGTGTCATCAGGTGGCGCAATTGCTGCCGCATTGCAGGTAAATAGAGAGGTTGAAAATGCCACTATTGTCGCGATTGTTTGCGACAGGGGTGATCGTTATCTGTCGACAGGTGTATATGAGGACCCAGTAGTTTAGAATCTCGTCTCCAAGATGATCGACAGGTACACGCCTGATTTTGAGATCATTAAGCCCTGGAGGGATCTCGTGCCGCGTAAGAAATTGCCTTTTCATACCAGATTAGAATCCCTGAGTATGCAGGGGTACGCCCTGGACGATCAAAAGAAATGTGGGGTCTACGGCGCTTTGCAGGGTGAACAGGTTCTGGCGGTGCCCCTGCGAAAGAAAAAGAAAATCTGGCTGTGTCGGGCTGAACAGATACAGTCGCCGAGTCCTGACCGGGTTGAACCTGGCTGCCAATATGCAAATATCTGCGGCGGGTGTTCCTGGCAGCATCTAAGCAGGCACGGACAACTGAATTTGAAAGAGGCCTGGCTGAGAGAACTATTTGCCGATATAACACCCAGGCAATGGCTGAAACCGCTTAGTGGAGAAGGCGCTGGCTATCGTAGTAAAGCAAGGCTGGGCGTCAGGTTTGTAGCGAAAAAAGAGAAAACACTGGTGGGATTCAGAGAAAAAGCCAACTCCTTTATAGCCGATGTATCCAGGTGCGATATCCTTGCGCCGCCGTTGGACAATTTACTCGAGCCATTGTCCGAATTAATCGATCTTTTCGCTGAACCTGCATTGATTCCACAGATAGAGGTGGCTGCTGGAGACGAGGGTGCTGCACTGGTCGTCAGACATTTGGCGAAGCTATCCGAAAAGGATCTCCTTGCCCTGGCTGAATTTGCCGACAGGCATCAGGTGCTCATTTTTCTTCAGCCGGGCGGGAGTGACTCGGTTGCCCTGTTTGCGCCTCAGGGCGCGGTGGCCCTGCTCAGTTATTCCTTGAAAGACCAGCATCTGAAATTTCTTTTTCACCCCCTGGATTTTACCCAGGTCAATCAGTCCATCAATCAACTCATGGTCAATCAGGCGCTTGATCTACTCGATCTTCATGGCAGGGACAGGGTATTAGATGGTTTTTGTGGGATAGGTAATTTCAGCTTACCTATCGCCCAGCAGGTTGCTTTTGTAACCGGTCTGGAAGGGTCCGAATCTGCTGTGAGTAGAGCTAAAAACAATGCCAGCTTGAATGATGTGAATAACATTGAATTCAAATATTGTGATTTATATGGCACACAGCTGCCACAGATAGGAGATGGCAGCTATAATAAAGCGCTTATGGATCCGCCAAGATCAGGGGCTGAAGGTTTTTGTAAAGTACTTGCGGCGAGCGAGGTAGAAAGAGTAGTGTACGTGTCCTGCAATCCTAAAACACTTGTTCGGGACGCTGAGATTCTCATCTCCGGCGGATTTGATTTTAGCAGCATGGGAATGATTGATATGTTTCCGCACACAACACATCTTGAAACCATCACATTGTTTACTAGGTAGAAGGTAGCGTGGTAAGAGTCAAAGCACATCAATCTGTATTTTCTGAAGCGGGTGTCGACCTGGAACAGTGGTTAGCGCTACTGGCACAGCGATGTCCACGGATTACGCTGGTCAGGCTGAAGGAAGCATGTGAATTATCGGAGCAGGCAGAAAAAAAGGCATTGCAGACGACCGGTGCCTGGGCACCGGGCAGAAGCAGCTATTTAACCGGTCTTGAAATGGCGGATATCCTGTCTGAGCTACAGGTAGATGAAGACGGTTTGATAGCGGCTGTTATCTATCGCGCGGTGCGTGAGAACCAGATTACAGCCAAGCATGTTCGTAATCAGTTTGGAGATGCGGTAGCTGATCTGGTCGAGGGTGTGCTGAAGATGGTGGCTATCAGCAATATTCGAATAGGTAAAGCTGAAGTAGTCCTGGGCAAAAATACTGACCAGATCGACCAGGCCAAGCGCATGCTGGTGTCTCTGGTTGATGACATTCGTGTTGCTCTTATCAAGCTGGCGGAGCGTACCTGTGCAATACGCCAGGCAAGCAAGAGTGAGCGTGAAAAACAGATAAAGCTAGCCAAGGAAATAAGTGAAATCTATGCACCTCTGGCTCACAGGCTGGGTATTGGTCATCTGAAGTGGGAGTTGGAGGATCTTTCGTTTCGCTATCTGGAACCCGTTCAGTATAAGCGAATTGCGGGCTTGTTAGATGAGAAACGGGTGTTCAGAGATCAATATATCGATGCGGTAATCGTCGAGCTTGATGACAAACTACAAAAGGTGGGTATCGCCGCTGAGCTGGAGGGCAGGGCCAAACATATCTGCAGTATCTGGCGGAAAATGAGTAGGAAAGGGATCAATTTTTCTGAAGTTTATGATGTCCGGGCTATCCGCGTGTTGGTTAAAAATAGTGATGAGTGCTACCGGGCGCTCGGCGTTGTTCACAACCTGTGGAGAAATATACCCAATGAATTTGATGATTATGTGGCAAACCCAAAGGAAAACGGCTATCAGTCGCTGCATACGGCGCTGATTGGTCCTGAAGGCAAGGTATTGGAAGTCCAGATCAGGACGGAAGAGATGCACCATGAAGCAGAGTATGGCGTCTGCGCACACTGGCAGTACAAGAGCTTGGTTGCCAAGGATCGCACCGCCAAGTATGAAAGGAGGGTGGAGTGGCTTAGGCAAATCCTAGAGTGGCAGGATGAAGTACGGGGTTTACCGGGAACGGCGAAGGAAATTTTGGCGAACGTCAGTCTTGATAGGATCTATATTTTCACCCCGGATGGGCATGTGGTCGATATGCCCCCTAATGCAACAGCGGTGGATTTTGCCTATCGAGTCCATACAGAAATTGGCCATAAATGCCGTGGCGTAAAAATTAACGGAAAGATGGCCAATCTGGATCATAAGTTGAAGTCAGGCGATCAGGTACAGATTATTACCGGCGATGAAGTGGCGCCTAGAAGGGAGTGGTTACATACCCATTTAGGATATGTGAATACATCCAGAGCAAAAGCTAAAATTCAGTCCTGGTTTAGTCATCGAGAAAAAATACGTAATCTGGAAGATGGCCGAAAGATTCTTATGGCTGAATTGCAACAACTGGGTATAGAGCATTTTGATTATGCTTACCTACTGAGCGAATTTGGCCATGAACACAAAGATGAGTTCTTCTATGCTCTGGCTGTGGGAGAAATACAACTGGCTGACGTTGTTGAATTGATAGCATCTGAATCCGAAATAGCCTTGTCATCATCACAGGCTTCTGTGGAGTTGCAGGGACAGGAACAAAAAGCAGCACTGGTCGCAGGCATGGGAGACCGGGATTACCTCATGGCAAAATGCTGTAACCCCGTGCTGGGAGATCCAATAGCAGGGATTATTGATGATCAGGACATTGTTAATGTGCATCTGCACGATTGTATTCAGGTGCTCAATGCAGATGTTTATGGGCGTCTGATGAGATTGAACTGGCGTGAGGATGTGCAGGCATCTTTCCCGGTCACCGTCGATGTAGAAGCGTACGACAGATCCGGGCTGCTTTTTGATATTACCAGTATATTTTTGGATGAATTGATTAACATCATCGTGATGAACTCGGTAACCGATAAAGCAAGCCATACAGTCATAATTAAGATGACGATTGAGGTGGCATCGTTGAAGCGACTGATAAGGGCTCTGGAACTCATGCAGCAGTTACCCAATGTGGTGTCAGCCAGGCGATCGATTCAGTCTTAACGCATTCAGACGTGGCTGGAAACTTAGACTGAGAATAAGGGAAGTGTATGAAGATGATTCTTTTGGGAGCGCCCGGTGTCGGCAAGGGCACTCAGGCGCAGTTTATCACTGAAAAGTATGGGCTACCCCAGATATCAACTGGCGATATGCTCCGTGAAGCAATAAAGGCTGAAAGCCCACTGGGCCAGAAGGTAAAGGCTGTTATGGATAATGGCGAACTAGTCACCGATGAAATCATCATAGATCTGGTAAAAGACCGGATTCAGGCTCCTGATTGCCAGCAAGGATTCCTGTTCGATGGCTTTCCTAGAACCATCCCTCAGGCGAAGGCGTTGCTACAGGAGGATATTCACATAGATTGTATTGTTGAAATACGGGTTGGCAGCAAAGAAATAATTGAAAGACTGGGCGGGCGTCGAGTTCATGCTGGCTCTGGCCGTGTTTACCACGTTAGATTTAATCCTCCACAAGTCGAAGGCCTGGATGACCAGACGGGTGAGCCTTTATTACTGCGTGACGATGACAAAGAAGAGACAGTTCGAGAACGGCTGCGCGTCTACAGTGACCAGACAGCACCACTGGTGGATTTCTACAATCAGCTGGCAAATGAGAATAGCGATACACGCTATGCCGTGGTTGCCGGTACCGGTCCAACGGAGGAAATCAGAGATAGAATTTTTGCTGTGATTGATGCGATTTAACGTGGCTCAACTGTTACTGTGCTGCTGGAAAAATAAGCTGGCTTGAGGCAGCGAAAACTGTGCAGGTGGGTTTTTCTATACTGGATCTGCGCTGCAACAACCAGGCTCGGGCAAGAGTGACCACCGGTAAGGGTTTCTGTTGTGAGGGCGTACTTAAAGATCAGAATATCGATTGATATTTTTGAACACTGAACGCTCGCCTGACCAGAAAATCTCATTCAGGTTGAGTGTTTTGAGCCACAGATGTACTGCCCTTTGATTGTTTTCAAGGAATGCGGATATAGAATTCAGGACTGCGCTTTCGCAAACGAAAAGGCCACATTGGGTGGCCTGATCATCGCGAAATACCGCTGCGCTATATTTTCCGGCATCGCAGTGTAATTGTTCTTTCAACTGCTCTATTATTTTTGCAGAGATATTTGGCATATCGCAGGACAGGACAATTGTATAAGGTGTTTTAATGTGCGGTGCGCAGGAAATGAGGCCAGCCAGGGGGCCAGGGAAGTCAGTAAGTTTGTCTGAGTATACTGTCAGGCCCAGGGCTCTGTATGCCTGCAGGTTTCGGTTGGCACTCACTAGAATCTGTTCGCATTGAGTCGCCGCCACGGACAGGGCATAGCGGATAAGAGGCTGCCCTTGGTATATGACAAGGCCTTTGTCTGTACCGCTCATTCTAGAGGCCTTACCGCCGGCGAGAATGACGGTGGTGTATAAATTCGCATCCATTACAAAGTTGTAGGCTATGAGTTAACCCAGTAAGGATAGAGACCTGAGTACAGAAGTAAAGTGGTTCAAATAATGCCGGATCTTGCCGATAAATATTTTTCAGTCTCTGGATATCTTTGCAGTGAACTGAATACTTTTTCGTATCGACCTTGTCAGTTGGAGTTAGCGCGGGTTATTGACGGCTTACTTGACAGTCACGAGAATGCGCTCCTGGAAGCAGGAACAGGTACGGGAAAGACACTTGCTTATCTGATTCCAATTCTGGAGAACGGTGGACGAACCATTATTTCTACCGGTACGCGGGCGCTACAGGATCAGCTTTATGAGAAGGATCTACCGCTAGCCATTAGCCTCACCGGAATCAGTAAGCGAGTGGCTGTCCTCAAAGGCAGGTCGAATTACCTTTGTCCCTACCGGCTTAACAGAAATATAATAGAAGAAAATAACCTTAACAATATTAACCTTATGGCTGAACTCAAACAGGTTCAATTATGGTCGCTACGAACTAAAAGCGGAGACCTGAACGAGTTGTCTGATTTTTCTGAGAAGGCCCCGCTTTTGTCTTTGATAACCAGCACCAGGGCAAGTTGCCTGGTCCAGAACTGCCCCTCGTTTAACAGCTGTCCGGTATACCGGTCACGAGAAAAGGCTATGGAAGCCGACATCGTTGTGGTTAATCACCATATACTATGGGCGGATCTTGCCCTGAAGGACGACCAACTGGGCCAACTGCTACCCCTGGCCAGTCATATCATCGTTGACGAAGCTCACCAGGTGCCCGATGTTGCGCGATTTTTCTTCGGGAATCGTCTGAGCAGCGCGCAGTTAACTGATCTGGGCAGAGATTTGGAGCGTGAACTGGATCGTCTTGGTGGAGATGATCCCGAATTGCAATCTGCTGTACAACTGATGCTGCGAGCCACTCGTTTGTTAAGAGATGAATTTCATGTCATGGCAACGCAATTGAAACCTCTGGAGTGGATAAACGGTCCCGGCAGTGAGGTGATGGATGAATTGGAGGCGGCGCTCACTCGATGTTTGAACGTATTGGCCCTGAGGCTGGATAGAAGCGAGGTATTCCGGCTTTGCTATACCCGGGCCAGCGATATTTCAGATCATCTTATGATCATTTCAACAAACAGATCTTTGCGGGGAGATGCAGCGCAATGGCTGGAGTTTGATGAAAACGGCTTTCAGTTCAACAGTATGCCCAGTAATCTCGGTGATGTTCTGAAAGCCTGTTTCGAGAATTCGGCCGCACAGTGGCTTTTCATTTCTGCAACGCTTTCGGTTGATGGTTCATTTGAATTTATCAAAGACACGCTAGGTCTCGAACAGATCATGGAATACCAGTTCGAGAGTCCGTTTGATTTTCAGAGCCAGGTTATCAGCTTCATTCCAACTGATTTACCCGCCGTGAATTCGCCACAACATTGCACGGCGCTGATGCAGCAGGTCACGCCTTTGTTGACCAGGAAAGCGTTACTTTTATTCACTTCCTTTCGTGCTTTAGCAGAGGCAAAGGAGTATCTCGAAGCATTGCACTTACCGCTTTTACTGGTTCAGGGGGATCGAGCCAAGAGTAGTTTGATAGATCAATTCATGCAGGCTGAACAAGCTGTGCTGGTCGCGACCCAAAGTTTTTGGGAGGGTGTTGATTTTGCTGGTGCAAACCTTTGTTGCCTGCTGATTGATAAACTTCCTTTTGCCAGCCCTGCAGATCCGATGGTGGAAGCGCTGGCAACCACCTACTCAGATCGAGGGAAAAACCCCTTTATGGACCTTCATCTGCCAAAATGTGCTGTAAGCTTACGGCAGGGATTTGGCCGGCTGATTCGACAGGAAACTGATAAAGGCTTGTTTATCCTGGGTGATAACCGAATATTTGAAAAGCCCTATGGACAGGCGCTGATCAACAGTCTACCGAAGATGGAATGGACCCAGAACAGGGAAAGTGCGCTAAGATTTTATGAGGAAATATGAATATACTCGCCATTGATACTTCCGCTTCGAGTATGACGCTGGCTGTCCGTACAGCGACTGATGATGTCTATAGAGAAATTGCCTCTGGGCGCAAGCATTCCAGGGATATTCTGCCAAATATCCTATCGCTTCTGGCGGAATCAGGGGTTGGGCTTCAGCAGCTGGATGCCCTGGCATTTGCCAAGGGCCCAGGATCATTCACTGGCCTGAGAATAGCCGTGGGCGTGGTTCAAGGCTTAGCTTATGGGTTATCAATTCCTGTCGTGCCTGTGTCTAACCTGGCAGCAATCGCCAGGAAACGGGGCAGGGAGGAGGGTTGTAGTAACGTATTGGTGGCATTGACGGCTCGTGGTCAGGAAGTTTTTATGGGTGCTTACGCTCAGTGCACAGATGTTTGCCCGAAATTGATTGGCGAGGAGGTGGTGGCCGATTGTGATCATTTTCCTGATTTGCCGCCGGGTCGCTGGCATGGTGTAGGTAATAATGAACAGTTTTTTGATGACCTGGTAAGATTGAATGGTCAGCACTTTGAAACACTGTCAAACGTGTCGCAAGCGAGTGCTCTGGATTTGTTAGATATGGCTGCCCAGCGAATGCAAGACTCAGATACTGTAGATGCTTTAACTGCGGAACCTGAGTATGTCAGGCATCAGGTGGCGAGCCCACCCAAGCAATGAGCCAATATCGTATCGAGAAGATAGATGGTCGATTATCCCTGGTAGATTGCTGGGGTGATTTCTCGCCCCTGGCCGTTGATTTTGGATCAGCTGCCATGCGTTATCGCCTCGAGCACCTTTCAGTCAAGAATGAAATGCTGATTAAAGCTGCCGGTGCGACTCGATCGTTTACTGTTTTTGATATGACGGCAGGCCTGGGTAAAGATGCTTTTGTGCTGGCTGCTTTTGGCTGTGAGGTCTATCTTAAGGAGCGTTCCACAGTCTTGTTTCTTTTGATTAAGGATGGCCTTGACAGGGCCAGGCAGGATCCTGATTTGCAGTCTATTGCTGCTAGAATGCATCTTGTTCTGGGTGATTCGTGCCAGGGTTGTCAGGGCCTAAAGCCGTTTGACGTTGCCATGATTGACCCGATGTTTCCGGCAAAGAAAAAATCGGCGCTAGCCAGTGGTGAGATGCAGATACTGCAGTCTTATATTGGCGAAAATCTTTCTCCGGAAATGCTGTTAGTAGCTGCTTTTGGTATGGGTATACCCAGGATTGCAGTGAAGCGTTCTTTGCGTGATACCAGCGCCTATTCAGAACACTCACCCGTTTACGCTCTAAAGGGTCGAAGTAGTCGATTCGATATTTTTGTGCAGCAGCGTGTTTAAACAACTCGTCACCGCGGTAATGATATCCGGTGACAGAAGGCCTGCCAGCGCCTGTTGCAGGGCAAGTGTATTCTGCCCTGGGAGGTGAGTTTCTGGGTCTACCCAGTCGCGATGTTTGAGTATTTTCAGAAATTGACTAAATGGTACGCTACTCGTTGTTTCAACAGGAACCCTATTCAGGGTCTCGAAAACTTTCTGGTATATGCTTAACGCTGCCTGTTCAATATCTATCATCTCAGGAAGGCTGGTGTCCAGTAAAATGCAGACAATGTAATAGCGAATTAGAAAGGGTCGAATGGCCTCACCCAGGTCATATAATCCCAGGTATGCCTGGTCTGGTTTGGCTTGTAGGGTGAGCTGGCTGTCATCACACAAAAGCAATCCCTCGGCTTCTAAAATGGACAGGAACTGCTCGACGCTGGCATTAGTTAGTGCCTGGGTACTGCTAATCAGGAGTTCATTGTGAACAAACGGCAGCACTAGGTTGACTGTCTCTAGCAGAGTACGTCTTTCGATGTCGTTGTGATGGCGCAGGGTGAGCGCGGTCAGGCTTGGGAGGCAAAACAAATGTATTACGTTGTTGTAATAATATTGCAGTGCAATCTGATTGGTGGGGTCCGTTTGAACTGTAGTCCCGGCGACTGAAACAGATTGGACTAAGCCGGTTATGCGAATCGCATTTTCGATGACATCTGCGGGCGACTGCGACAGTAAGGTTGTTTTTAATTGGCTGGTGCTGATGCGAAGCAGGAAAGCTATTTGTTTTTCGAGTCGGCCTATCTCGATGGCATTTTTCTGAGTGCAAAGTATGGCAAATGCCGTGATGTTGACCGTGTTAAGCACGGCTGCGTCATTGATTCTGTGGCTGAGTTCATTGGCTAAATTGATGCAGGCGTTCCTGTGTAAATCATAGGGTGGTGTTGAATGCCACAGGGGCAGGTTTTCATCGAGGTAGGAGCGCAGGTTCAAGGGTTCTCCAAAGCTGACTGCGACCCGGCCAAAATCCTTTTTTAGCAGTTTTAGTGTCGTCAGCAGGCCAAAAAGGGTTTCTTTGTTTTTTCCCCTACCAGCAAGCTCTCCCAGGTAACTGCTAATTTCCATGACTTTCTCATAACTGAAGTAGACCGGTAGAAAATTTAGTTCTTTACTGTTATCCCTGTAATAACCATTGAGTGTCATGCTAATCATACCGGTTCTAGGATTGAGCATGCGTCCAGTTCTGCTCCGGCCACCTTCAATAAAGTACTCAATGGAATGACCTCTGCTGAGCATTAGGTGCAGATATTCATCGAAAACAGCTTTGTATAAAAGATTTCCCTTGAAACTGCGGCGCATAAAGAAAGCACCAGCTCTTCGCAATAATGAACCCACCAGCGGCAGGTTTAGATTTACCCCAGCAGCTATGTGCGGCGGTGTGAGGCCGTTGCGATATAACACATAGGATAGCAATAGATAGTCGATATGGCTGCGGTGGCAAGGTACATATACGACCTCAGAGGTCAGCGCTGCAGTTTTGGCGCGATCAATATTGTATAGCTCGATACCTTCATAGATTTTGTGCCAGAGCCAGGATAGCAAAACTTCGAAAAAACGGATTACACGGTAGGACTGGTCCGAAGCTATTTCCTGGGCATATTGCTGGGCTTTTTTTTCGATCTTGGCAGGCGGCTCTTGGGTAACCCTGGTTTCACTGAGGACAGCATCCTTAACGTTGTCACTGTCCAGTATCTTTTTTAGCAGCGTCCTGCGATGAGATAGATCAGGACCCAGTATGGCCTGTCGCTGTCGGGTAAAGTGTGTCCTTAACTTGCGATGCAGGTGGCGTGCAGATAACGCTGGATTATCCAGTTCGCTGTTAATTGTAAGCAGATTAATGGGCTCTCCAAATTCCACTAGCAGATGTTTTGGTACTAGGAATAGCGCCAGGATTTTCCTGAGACGGGAAGTGGCTGACCAGTTATCCGATAGCATCAGCTTCAGCAAGGACTTTTCTTTATCAGGCTGATGCCCCCAGAACAAGGATACCGGCACAACCTTTATCGCTGCGGTCTGCTGCCGTTGCCTGGATAATATACGGGTCAGTCTGGGGCTGAAGTTCTTTGCGCTTTTACGACCGGTTATGCCGGTTCTATGGCGCAAAAAGAAAAATGATCTTGTTTCCGACAAACCCTTCATGGCGCTTCTGGGCGAAGCCAGGTTACCCAGTTCACAGCCTATTTCAGTCACCATGAGGTCAGCTATGGACTGGTAATCCATGACGTAGCAAATAGCCTCATCTGGTTGGAGATCGAGCTGATTAGGCGAGTTGCGAATGAAAGTTGGCGATAACCAGAATTTTAAAAAGGATTTAGTAAAATTAAACTGCGCTTCCCTTAAGCGATTATAGATTGCCATCGAAGAGTTCTGATATTCTTTCAGGGACTGTACTCGTTCCTTCAATTTCAACTTGAAAGACCCGGTTGTATTTCCGTTCTGAGACTTTTGATATATCTGCTTTGGTTGTTAGTACAGTGGGTCTGAGGAAAACCAGCAGGTTCTGTTTCTCGGTGCTGTATGTCTTGCTCCGAAAAAGCATGCCTAACAAAGGAATACTGCCCAGGAATGGCACCTTGGAAATAGCGGTGGTCTCCTTGTCGCGGATAAGGCCGCCCAGAATAATCACCTCACCATCATCAACCAGAATAGTTGTATCGATTGTCCTTTTATTGGTGATCAAGTCTGCCGCAGCCTCTGACCCTATTACAGATAAACTCGAAGCATCAACCTCTGATACCTCCTGATGGATGCTTAACCTGACCAGATTGTCATTGTTGATGTGCGGTGTAACTTCCAGTGTCAGGCCAACATCTTCTCTCTGTATGGTGGTAAAAGGATTGGTTGTTCCCTGACTTCCGGAGACAGTTGAACCGGTTCTGAACGGAACATTCTGGCCAACAACGATCTTTGCTTCTTCATTGTCCATAGTCGTAATGCTCGGTGTGGACAGTAAATTGACATCGCTGTTGGATGCCAGCGCCTTGATGATGAAGGCGAAGCTTGGACCTGTCTGACTGAGCCGCCCCCCGGCAAGAAGCGGTGCCTCTCCCAGAGAAGTAGCCGTTGGGGTATTGGTTGCGAGACCTTGAAGGATCTGCGCCAGGGTACCACTGGGTGCAGTCAGGCCAATGGGGGTGTTGCCACTGGTTCTGTCGCCAACTGCTAGCTCGCTACCCAATTGACGACTGAAGTCGGTAGTGACCTCGACGATGGCGGCTTCTATGAGTACCTGCATGCGCCGGACATCAAGGCTGTCGACAATATCCATGATATCGATCATTGTCGCAGGGTCAGCTCTGATAACGAGAGCATTGATAGCTTCGTCTGCCTGGACGCTGACCTCAACCATGGCGGAGGATTCATTCTTGTTGGAATTACTGGCAATATTGGTGAGAATCTCAGCTAATTTTGTCGCATCTGAATGGGCCAGCCGAATAACCTTAATGGTGCCAGAGCGATTGGCGGGGACATCCAACTGACTTATCAGAGCCTTGACTTTTGCCAGCGTATATCGCTCCCCCTTTAGAACCAGGCTATTGGTTCTTTCGCTGGCTACAATGGTAACTCGGTTAGGCCCCTTTGCACTCTTGCCTATTTGTTCCGGTGCAAGTTGCTCAAGCAATGCGACGATGTCCTCTACCCAGGCTTCTTTCAGGTCGATAATGGAAACTTCCAGATTATCGGCTACGTCAACTCGATTGATGATTTCGACTAATCGATTGATATTGGACGCATGGTCACTGATGATAAGTACGTTCGGATTGGCTAACCCGGCAATGTGCCCATACTGAGGAATTAACGGCCTGAGTACTTTGACCATCTCTTGAGAGGCAGTATTGCGTATGAGTATCACTCTGGTTATCAGTTCCTGCGAAAGCAGGTCATCGACAAAATCGTTGGGGTTGCCACTCTGTTTTGCCAGTACCGTCTGCACAATTTTTATTACACCATTGGCATTGACAGCAGCAAATCCGTGAACCTGTAGCACACTCAGGAATAGCTCATAAACGGCATCTTTACCCATCGCGGTACTGGATACTACGGTCACGTTGCCTTTGACCCTGGGGTCAATAATGAAACTCTTTTCGGTAATGGCAGAAACCTGGGTGATAAATTCCCGGATGTCGGCATTCTTGAGATTGATCCGCCAACTGTCCTGGCCATAGACTGTAACTGTAGGAAAAGCGAACAGGATAAAAATCAATGTAAGAATTGGTCTCATGGTTTGCTTTTTCTGCATTTTTCAGTTCAAAGTTTACTGGAATAGAGGGCGTTAGGGTATGGGAATCGTCAGAAAAAATCGTCTACCAGCGCGCTGGACCTCTACCCGGACCCGGCCCGCAGCCATGGCTTGATCGACTAATCTAGAATCATTCATGGCGACGCCAACAGCGACGCCATTGACTGAGACCACAACATCGCCGGTCTGCAGACCGGCCTGAGTTAAAGCGGCGCCGGCACTGCTTGGGTCCACTTTGTATCCGTTCGCACTGTCATTGGATACCGGTGACATCCCTATCTCGCTGAGTAGCTCCGTGGGATTAGATTGCAGTCGCTTCTTATTCTGTTCCAGATAGGCTCTGAGCGAGTTATCTGCAGCCTCCAGGCTGGCTAGCGGTTGGTCTGAGGCGCTGGAAAGATTCTGGGTTGATCGTTTGTTCGAAATTTTTTGGTGGATCTCTGATAGCGCTGCAGTATTTCCTGACTCAAAGGTAACTTTGGCCAGCAGAAACATGAGCTTTTCAAGCCGGCTGCCTCTACGCAGCAGAATGTGATCGGGGCGTACTGCATGAAGGTAGGCATTGCCTGGCAGTTTGTCACCCACTCTAAAGAGCCTGCCGGATTTGCTTTTCTCGGCGATGATGGCACTTGAGTCAGCAGCGTTCTCGCTGATAAAAATGCCCTGCAGTTCAAGGTTTAGGCGTGTCTCCGGAGCATCCTGAACGACGCTGCTTGCTGTTTTTGCAACCAGGCCAAACAGGTTCAGTCGACTCAACTGCTGGGTGTTTCTACCCGGTTTTACCTGGTTACTGGAAGCAGTCTGCTTAACTGCTGTAGTGATTAAAGCATCGTCCAGGAAAAAGGATATGCTTTGCGCTATGGAAAAAGACATCAGGATAACAAGCCCTGCAATGACGGCGAGTCCGATTGCTTTTTGGTATTGCTGAAGGATATTGAACAATGTGAACATGGGTTACTGGTTCTCCTGTTGTAGAGGTTACAGTATTTTTTCTTCGAACAGCAGTACTGGTTTTGCTTTAACGTTGCCCGTAGTTTGCTCTGCTAAGCCCGCTAGACTTAGCATTGTTTGGTATACCTGTACTTCAGCCCAGCCAGAGGGTTTTAGGTAGATGATCATGAGCTTGTCTGACTGCTGCTTAAGAGACAGTGAAGCGCTGCAGTCTTTGCTGTCAAGAAAGCCCGTTATGGGAGGAAGCTTTAGATTCAGCGCAGGCTCGCTGACATTGAGCAAGATGCTGCCCCCATCCCAGTCTAACTGCCCTGTTAGTGATTGCAGGCACTCGAAGTCGGTTGTCAGTGAGCCTGCCTGGACAAGCAGTTCGCCGCTGAATTGATGCCCATATTCGGCACTGAGTTGATTGATGTCGTCGCTGTGAATAGACCCCTGGAGCTGATTCAAGCTGAGTTGTAACTCAGAAATATTGAGTTCGGTTTGTATCTCATGATGGGCCCCGGTGATGACCAGATTGTAGGCTGCAGACGGTATGAATCCATCTATTGATATGCCGCTGAATTGCCACTGTAGCGATGAACCCGGGAAGTTACGAAATTTTAACGTCGTCTGTCCAGACCAGATGGTACCCTCTGGATGGCCGATGAGCAGGTCGCTGGAGGTTCTTATTTCCAGGGGTATCAAGGTAAAAAAAACGCTTGCTGGCAGTAGCGCCAGCAGGAATCCACAGAGTGAAATGATAGCCAGTGCGATGAAAGAAATGATTTTCAATCGTGCCACCTGATTTTGGTCGTTACGCCACCCTTTAGGCTAAACCAATTCTGGTCTTGTTCTTGGTCGGGTTCCTGCCATGATCCATCACTGCATCGTACCTCTGTCTGCAGAAAATCAGCTGCACTTCTGGCACAGTCTAGATCGGTTGACCAGGGGGTTTGGTTGTGTTTGAACCACAGGCACGAAAATTGGCCACGGGCAGCGTTGTGCACGTAATGAACCTCAGTGGCGTGCTGCTGGTAGGTGACGTCCAATAGGGATTGCTGGCTGATTTTTTTGCCGGATACCGATTCAAAATGTAAATTCAACCATTCTTCGATGCGGACTAGATCGATATTCTTGACGTAAATTTCAATATCAGGAAACATGCTGATGGCTGTCCGGTAGTAGTATCCTTTCCATGATATCGAGATAAATTCGGGTCAGATCCATGAGATCCGATAGTGACGTGCGTTCGTTAACCTGGTGGATAGTTTCGTTACATAGCCCAATTTCAACAACTTCAATTCCATAAGGTGCTATGAATCTCCCGTCGGAGGTCCCTCCACCGGTGGATAGTAGTGGCTGATAGCCCCTTAAGCTGTTAATGGCTGCTTTTGTAGCGGTGATTAACTGCCCATCCTGAGTCAGGAATGGTTCACCTGAGAGAGACCACTTAAGGCGATATTCGACTTTGTGGTGCTTGAGGATTTCTTCTGTCCTTTGTCTCAGGGAAGCCTCACTGGACGCTGTAGAGTAGCGAAAATTAAAATCGACAATGGCGTTACCGGGAATGACATTGGTGGCGCCTTCGCCTGATTGAAAGTTCGATATCTGAAAGCTGGTTGGCGGGAAAAATTCATTGCCCGCATCCCACTGGCATTCAGACAGCTCCGTCAGTGCTTTCAAACAGCAATGAATTGGATTGATGGCCTTGTCAGGATAGGCCACGTGACCCTGGACGCCTTTTACTGTGAGACTGCCGTTTAGCGAACCGCGGCGACCCACTCGGATAACATCTCCGAGCAATCGACTACTGGAGGGTTCGCCAACAATGCAGTAGTCAAAGTGCTCACCCTCGTGGTTGAGCCAGTTCATGACTTTTTTGGTGCCATTGATGGCTTCAGCTTCTTCATCACTGGTGATAAGAAAACCGAGACGCCCATGATACTGCTCATGCTTGCTATGGAACGCCCGGGCTGCCATGAGCATGGCTGCCAGAGCGCCTTTCATATCGGCTGCACCTCGACCGGCAACACAATCCCCTGCGATGGTGGTCGTGTAAGGATCGCTATCCCACAGAGACAGCTGGCCAGCGGGAACGACATCTGTATGCCCTGCAAATATCAGCGTTGGCCCGGGTTGTGATCCGGATTTTGTAGCCCAGAGGTTACTGACCTCTTCAAAAGGAAGACGAGTAGAGGTAAAACCCAGGGGTGTAATGAACGCCTCGATGATGTCCTGGCAGCCGCAGTCCTGAGGTGAAATCGATGGTTTTTCCATGAGCGCAGACAGGATCGCTATCAGCTCTCGTTCTCGATCGGCATCAAATTCCATGGTTTGCCGGCTTAATTATGAGTGTGTAAGGTGCTGTTTAGTTGAATCGCTTGCCTGTTAGTTCTGCATTGTACAGCGCCAGAGCGGGAGTGGCGGATAAACAGCATATCATCCTGGCCGCTTAATTCCCTGGCTTTAGCAAGCATTACCTGCTGCAGACTTTCATCGAGTACTTCAACCTGGGTTCCAGGTGTGATGTAAAGACCGGCTTCAATGGTGCAGCGGTCACCCAGAGAGATACCTGTTCCCGCATTGGCGCTGATCAGGCAGTCCTCACCGATACTGATGACCGTGTTGCCGCCGCCGGAGAGTGTGCCGGCTGTGGATGCACTGCCGCCGAGATCACTACCGCAGCCCACCATAACACCCTGTGAAATTCGTCCTTCTATCATGTTGGGTCCTTCACACCCCGCATTGAAATTGGCGAAGCCTTCATGCATGACGGTGGTTCCCTCGCCGAGATAGGCACCTAACCTGACTCGTGCTGAATCAGCAATCCTGACGCCTTTAGGTATGAAGTAGTTGGTTAATATGGGGAATTTATCGACGCTGGATACGGTCAATAAATTGCCTGAAACTCTGGCGCTGATTCTTGCCTGTTCGACTTCGCCCAGGTCAATGGCACCCAGGTTAGTCCAGGCGACATTGGGTAGCAGGGGGAAAATGCCCTCAAGGTTTATTTGGTTAGGCCTGACCAGGCGATGCGATAGTAAGTGCAGCTTCAGATAAGCCTCAGGCGTTGAAGTCAAACTGCTATCGTGCTCTAAGACCGTCAATACAAGTGGGCTGGAGGCGTCTTGAAATTGCTCTAGTATCTGTTTTTGAGAGTCGATGTTAATCGCCTCTGCCAGGCTTCGGATGGTTGATGGATCGAGTGGCATGGCTTGGTTACCGCCTTGATAAGCGGTCAGGGAACTGATGATGGCTAATAACGAGTCACTGGGGTTAATTAAAGGTTCGGGGTAGTAAACTTCTAACCATTCCTGTTTGCGGTTTTGGGTTCCGATTCCGAAGGCTAAGCTGAACATGTTGTTGCCGTTGGTATGTAAGAGACGCGCTATTATGCCAGTCTTCGAAGTAAAGTTCAGTAGCTACCAGCATCTTCCGTGGGGCAATCGATAATAGCTATCAGTTTCTTGGGAAACGCCGGAAGAGAAAGTTACAACAAGTGAACGCTCTATAACAAAGTTCAGTAAAATGGCGCTTAGCAGAGCTTAGACCAATGATCGCGAATTCTTTCCGCAGCCTGTATGCATTGGTCCAGTTCGGCGACCAGGGCCAGTCTAACTCGATTGCGTCCGGGGTTTTCTGTTCCGACGGTGCGCGCTAGATAGCTGCCAGGCAGGACCCGGATGTTTGCTTTCTTAAACAGGTTCAATGTGAATTCCTGGTCATCATAAGGGGTCTGGGGCCATAGGTAGAAGCTGGCTTCTGGCCGATGCATTGGCCAGATGTCATGAACGATATCCAGGAATGCGGTATATTTTTCTCTATACAGTGCCCGATTAAGAATCACATGCTGTTCATCTGACCAGGCCAGGGTGCTCACCAGCTGATTATGGATGGGCATGGCAGAACCGTGATAGGTACGATATAAAAGGAATGACTCGATGAGCTGAGCATCTCCGCAAACATAGCCCGAGCGCAGGCCCGGGAGATTGGAGCGCTTCGAAAGGCTGTTGAATGCCAGGCACTGCTTATGTCCAATATTGCCCATCTTTGCAGATGCTTCAAGCAGTCCGGGAGGGGCTACTGCTTCGTCACGATATATCTCTGAATAACATTCATCAGCTATGATAATAAACTGGTGTTCTAGTGCCCGTTCAATGAGGTATTGCAGTTCTTGTACGCTGAGCAGGCTTCCATGCGGATTACCGGGATTGCAGAGGTACACAATGCTGACCTTGTCCCAGGTTTCCGGTTTGATAGAGTTGTAATCAGGCTTGAACGGGGCGCTGTTGTCGCTGTTTACATAGAGAGGTTGGCAACCCGCCAGGATAGCCGCGCCTTCATAGATTTGGTAAAACGGGTTGGGCAAGATGATGTGTTTTCGTTTCAGCGGTTCGCTCAAAGCTTGAGCGACTGAAAACAGTCCTTCACGCGTGCCATTTACCGGTAGTACCTGGTTCTCAGGGTTAATCTTTGCGGGTGGATAACGCCTTTCAATAAAATCCGAGATAGCTTGTCTCAGTTCAGGAATGCCTCGTGTTGGGGGATAGGTTGCCAGTCCTGTTCTGATCAGGTCAGGATTGGTCATATAATCGATAAGGAAGGCTGGAGTGGCATGTTTTGGCTCTCCCAGAGCGAGTGAAATAGGGGAGAGGTCCGCAGCAACCGTTTTTGCCAGTAACTTGTTGAGGCGATCAAAAGGGTATGGGTTCAGTCTACTTAAGGCTGTATTCATCGATTTGTCAGATGTGCGATGTGTTGATCCAGGGCATCGCAGATGGTCTGTCTGATTCTGTCCTGGCTTAAAGATGCCAAAATTTTCTGTTCCTGATTGTCGACAATGTGAAAGACGTCTTCAACCCGTTCACCCAGTGTCGTGATTTTCGCCGCTAACATATGAATTTGAAGATCCTCGAATGTGTTAGCCAGTACCGCCAGCAGACCAGGACGATCCGGGGCCACCACCTCAAGCACGGTAAAGGTATCGGTTGGTTGGTTGGTTAAGGAGACTTCAGTTTTCTTGCTGAATTGTTTGAGTGCCCTTGAGGTGCGCCGCGGGCTAAAATTTTTCTTGCCGGGCCCCATAATCGAGGCGAGCAGGGACTGTTTGATAGTCTTGATTCGGTCTGGCTGATTGCCAACTGGCCGGCCATTACTTTCCAGTACATCAAAAGTATAGTTGGTTCTACCGGTGGATGCGCTTGGGATTCTGGCGTCAACAATATTGAGTCCCAACCTTTCAAAAGCAGTGGCAATGGCGAAAAATAAAGACCGCTGTGAGGTCGTATGAATTAGAATGTGCGTTGCTGCTTCCTCTTCCGCAGTTCTCAGGACGTCTTCATGGACGAGGATGAGGGGTTGTTCAGGCTTGTCATGAAGATAAATGGATTCTGTTTGCCATACGATATTGTCCAGAGGTTCGCGGATGAAATAATCATCGTCCAGTCCTTCCCAGAGGCCCAGTACAGCATCTGTACTGATATCCTTTTCGTTCAACAGTTTTATTGCTGAAGCCTGCATCTGCTCAAGGTAGTGTTCACGGTCAACCGTGTTTTCCAGTCCCTGGCGTAATAGGCGATTGGTTTCAAGATACAGTTGCGACAACAGGGACGCTCTCCAACTATTCCATAAGGTCGGGTTGGTGGCGTTAATATCAGCCACAGTCAGCGCATAAAGATAGTCCAGCCTGAGTTGGTCACCCATCAGTTGTGCAAATTCCAGGACAACCTCCGGGTCGAAAATATCTTTGCGTTGTGCTGTGGTAGACATCAGCAGATGATTTTCCACTAGCCAGCAGACCAGGTTAGTGTCCCATTTCCCCAGGGCATGCAGGAGGCAGAATTCCCTTGCTAATTCAATGCCAAGGACTGAATGGTCCCCTCCTTGGCCTTTGGCCAGATCATGGAACAAGCCCGCGATATAAAGCAGTTCAACTTTGGGTAGTCGCCGATAGATATGTGCTGCGATGGGGAATTTCTGTTTTTGATCTTTATAGCGGAAGCGTCGCATATTCCTAACGACCTGCAGCGTATGGGCATCGACAGTGTAAATGTGGAAAAGGTCGAATTGCATCTGGCCAATAACGCGCTCAAATTCGGGCATATAAGCACCCAGGATGCCATATCGAATCATTCTGCGCAGTTGTGAAAATAGATGGTGCTCAACTCTTAATAGATCCAGAAAAAGCTGGGTGTTAACAGGATTTCGCCGAAATTCTTCGTTGATGCTGATAGCGTTCTGACGGGCCAGGCGTATGGTGCCCGCTCGGATTCCTTTTAATTGCGGACTCGAGCCCAGCAGAACAAACATTTCCAGTAATGCTTTTGGGTGGTCTTCGAATACACTGTCAGAGGAGACTTCGAGGAAGTCATTGAAACTCTGAAAATGATCGTTGATGCGATTGATTCTGGCTTTTCCCTTGGATCCGACGATTTGTTCATCGAAGTACTGCAATAGGATTTCGTTAATGGTACTTACGTACTGTGCCTGTCGATAATAGTCCTGCATGAATTGCTCGACAGCGAGCTGCTCGGCATCCTGGTAGCCGAGATGCTTGGCTAGATTTTTCTGACTATCAAATAAAAGGCGATTTTCATCGCGGCCGTTGTTCATGTGCAGTATGAATCGGATATGCCAGAGGAATCTCTGGGCCGACAGCAGCGTTTGAGCTTCATCCGGTTTTAAGAATCCCAGGGCCGTTAATCTCTGCAAGTCGTTAGTGCCATAGTGGCGCTGGGCGACCCACAGGATGGTTTGAATGTCGCGCAGACCGCCGGGGGATGTCTTAATGTTGGGTTCCAGGCTGAATTCTGTGTGATTTGACCTGCTATGGCGATCGTGCTGCTCGTTTAGCTTGGCTGCATAAAATCGGTCAGGGTGCCAGAGCTTGCGTGTTGATATGGCGCCTTTCATCCGCTTGAGCAATTCTTCTTCGCCGGCCAGGGTTCTTGCGTCCATTAGCGCCGTGAGAATCGTAACATCCTGTTTAGCCTTGGCAGCGGTGTCTTTGATTGAACGTACCGAGTGTCCCACTTCAAGGCCAATATCCCATAACAGAGTCAGGAATGACTGAATATTTAATTTATGGTTCTGCAAGGTATCTCTTTCGGACAGAATCAGCAGATCGATGTCTGAATGGGGAAGTAGTTCCTGCCGTCCATAGCCGCCAACTGCGATTAGAGATATTCTGGTTTTGCGCCATCGTGCACTGTTTTCATCCCAGTTAAAGCGCCTCCAGCAGAGTTGCAGGACATGGTCCATAAAGTCGGACTGAGATCGGATCAGTCGTTCAATTGGATCGCCTTGTTCAAAGCGTTCTTTGAGGGCGAGTCGAAATCGGGTGATTGAGCGCTTTAAATCGGAAATAGGATTTTTTGCGGCGATAATAGCCGAGGCCAGGCTAGAACTTATTGCCTTATCCGCAACGTTCAATGGTGTCATCGTTTCTGTGCGTCAGTATCTCGTAACCTGTTTCAGTGACCAGGATAGTATGCTCCCATTGGGCCGTTAATTTGTGATCTTTAGTAACCACCGTCCACTGGTCTCTTAGCAGGCGAACGCCTGGTTTGCCCGCATTGATCATGGGCTCTATGGTGAAAGTCATGCCAGCTTTGAGTTCGATGCCCGTATGAGGATTACCGTAATGCAGCACCTGCGGCTCATCGTGAAAGATCTTGCCGATACCGTGGCCACAATATTCACGAACAATAGAAAAGCGGTTTTTTTCGACATAGGTTTGTATCGCAGAGCCAATGTCTCCCAGTTGAGCGCCGGGTCGAACCACTCGTATACCTCTATACAGGCTCTCTTTACAATTTGACACCAGGCGCTTGGCGAGAATGCTAGGCTTGCCTATATAAAATGTCTTGCTGGTATCACCGTGGAAACCATCCTTGATCAGGGTGACGTCGATATTGACGATGTCACCGTCTTTCAGAATTTTTTCGTCTGAGGGGATACCGTGACAGACCACGTGATTCACTGACGCGCAGATGGATTTTGGGAAGCCGTGATAATTGAGAGGTGCTGGTATGGCATTTTGCACATCAACGGTGTAGTTATGACAGATTCGGTCCAGCTCACCTGTGGAAACACCCGGTTTAATGTATTCTTCGATCATCTCCAGTTGCACTGCGGCAAGCCTGCCGACGGCACGCATTTTTTCGATGTCTTCTGGGGTCTTCAGCTCGATGGCCATGTCGGTAACCTAAAAAGCGCCAATTATAGCAGCAGTCCTATTCATTTTGTCGTTTGTCATTGGTTTGAAGCTCAAAATATGGTATAAAACGCGCCGCTGAAAGGCATTATACAGAGGTGCATTAATGGCCTCCACACTAAACCAGCACACATGTCGTCACGTAATCCGGGTGCCTTTGGGTTGGATTATGGGACATGTGGAAGCGCAACCCAAACATTGGAGAACGTATGAGTAGCATATCCTTGCGGGACCTGCTTGAAGCAGGCGTCCATTTCGGACATCAGACGCGGTATTGGAATCCAAAAATGAGCGATTATATTTTTGGATCCAGAAACGATATCCATATTATCAATTTGGATAAGACCCTGCCGGCTTTAGAAGAAGCCCTGTCATTTGTAAGATCAATGATAACCAAGAACAACAAGATACTCTTTGTTGGCACCAAGCGAAGTGCAAGCAGGATCGTCAAAGAAGAAGCCAGTCGCTGTGGCATGCCCTATGTTGATAAGCGTTGGCTCGGCGGCATGCTTACCAATTACAAAACCATACGCCAATCGATTCGGAAACTTCGAGAACTTGAGGAACAAAGTGCTGATGGCACCTTCACCAAGCTAACCAAGCATGAAGCCCTGACCCGTCAGAGAGATATGGATAAGCTGGAGAATAGTCTGGGTGGAATTAAGGACATGGGTGGGTTGCCTGACGTAATTTTAATAGTCGATGTTGATTACGAGAAAATAGCGGTTACCGAGGCGAAGAAGTTGGGTATACCCGTTGTGGCGATCGTTGATACTAATAGTAATCCAGAAGGTATTGATTACCTTATCCCAGGTAATGATGATGCGATCCGTTCAGTTGGTCTTTTCCTTAAGGCTTTTGCTGATCTTGTTATTGAGACGCGAAACAAGGGCCGGAGCGTCATCGCCGAAAGTGATTTCGTAGAGGTAACCGATAATACGCCAGCCGCTGGGTCGCCAGCCGCTGGGTCGCCAGCCGCTGAGGAAACGGTAGCCGAGGTGCCAGCTATCGAGGAAGCTGCTGCTGAGGAAACGGTAGCCGAGGTGCCAGCTATCGAGGAAGTTGCTGCTGAGGAAACAGTAGCCGAGGTGCCAGCTATCGAGGAAGTCGCTGCTGAGGAAGTAGTAGCCGAGGCGCCTGCTGTTGAGGAGGTGGCCGCTGAGGAAGTCGTTGCCGAGCCAGTTGCTGAGGTTGCTCCGGATAAGAAGGCTGACGAGCCAACAGCATAGCAGTTGAGCCTTGAATAGAAGCTCGGTTGATTAATTCGGTGGTATTCGGCGAATGATTAGGTGATGGGTTAGGCATTTGTGATGCTTTCTTAATGAAGAGGTAGAGGACAATATATGGCGACAATTACTGCAACAATGGTGAAAGAACTCAGAGTGCGCACTGGTGTTGGCATGATGGATTGTAAAAAGGCCCTGGTTGCTTCTGGTGGCGATATGGAGTTGGCGATAGATGATTTGCGTAAGTCCAGTGGTATGAAAGCTGCCAAGAAGGCCGGACGGATTGCTGCAGATGGCCTTATTGGGGTAAAAGTAGCCGATGGTAAAGGTGTAATGATAGAAGTTAACTGCGAAACTGATTTTGCTGCTAGAGATAGCAACTTCATAGCATTTATTGAAACTGTTGTGAGTCGAATTTACAATGGAGAATCTGCTGATTTGGAATCGATTCTGGCGGATGGTCTGGAGCAGGAGAGGTTGGCACTGATTCAGAAAATCGGAGAAAATATCAGCGTGCGCCGGGCAGAAATGTATAACGGAGAGGTCGCCTGTTATGTGCATACCAATGCGAAGATAGGTGTTCTTGTTTTAATGCAGGGTGGCAATGAAAAGCTGGGTCGAGATATTGCTATGCACATTGCTGCGGCCAATCCGCAAGTTGTATCACCCGCTGATACAAGCCAGAGTGTACTCGAAAAGGAACGGGAAATTTATACTGCTCAAGCTGAAGAAACGGGTAAGCCCGCAGAAATCATTACGAAAATGGTCGAGGGCAGAATAGCCAAATTTCTGTCGGAAATCAGCCTCACGGAACAGGTATTTGTAAAAGACTCAGACCTGAAGATAAGCCAGTTGCTTAGTCAGGCAAATGCGGCCGTTGTCAGCTTTTCTCGATATGAAGTGGGCGAAGGAATTGAAAAAGACACAGTCGATTTCGCTTCAGAAGTAGCACAGCAGCTTGCTTGATTGACGATGTCCTCAAAAAAAACGACTTCGACCTATCATCGAGTTCTGCTTAAGCTCAGCGGCGAAGCACTTGGCGTGAAAGGTGTTGGCATCGATCCAAAAGTACTGGATAGAACGGCGCTGGAGATAGGTCAGTTAGTCGGAATTGGGATTCAATTGGGTATTGTTATAGGCGGTGGTAATTTGTTTCGCGGTGCCGCCCTGAGTGCTGCAGGCCTGGATCGAGTGACCGGTGATCATATGGGCATGCTAGCCACTGTGATGAATGCGCTTGCAATGCGTGATGCCCTGGAGCGGGCCAATATTCAAACGGTTGTGATGTCCTCTATCCCCATGAGTGGTGTTGTCGAACATTATGATCGTCGTTTGGCCATCAGGCATTTGCAGCAGGGTGATGTCGTTATTTTTTCTGCTGGTACGGGTAATCCTTTTTTCACCACAGACACTGCGGCTTGCCTGAGAGGGATTGAAATAGATGCAGATGTGGTTTTAAAAGCCACTAAAGTTGATGGTATTTATTCTGCAGACCCTGTTTTATATCCGGATGCAACGCGTTACAGCAAAATAACTTATGATCAGATTCTTGAAGAACAGCTAGCTGTAATGGATTTGACAGCGATCTGTCTTGCTCGAGACCATAATATGCCACTTCGAGTGTTTAAACTTGAAAAAGAAGGCGCGCTTCGAAATGCGGTCGTTGGTGATGAAGAAGGCACCCTGGTGGTCAGTCGATAGCGGGAGTAAATGAAGATGATCATTGAAGAAATCAAGCAGGAAGCCGCCACGCGAATGGACAAAAGTATTGTTTCGCTGGAGGTTGCTTTCGCAAAAATAAGGACTGGCCGTGCCCATCCCAGTTTGCTCGATTCCATCTCAGTGGATTACTACGGTACGATGACCCCGCTGAAGCAAATTGCTAATATTAATGTTGAAGATGGACGATCCCTGATTGTTGCCCCCTGGGAGAGGCTGATGATCCCAGTGATCGAAAAGGCAATTCATAAATCTGATCTTGGCTTGAATCCTTCCAGTGGTGGAGAAAGTATTCGTATACCCATGCCGCCATTGACAGAAGAAAATCGGCGTGACCTGGCGAAGATTGCAAGGTCCGAAGCGGAGGGCGCTCGAATATCCATCCGAAATATTCGCCGGGATGCTAATAATGATGTCAAAGATTTCCTAAAAGAGAAAGAGATCTCTGAGGATGAGGCCAGGCGCGGAGAAGACCAGATCCAGAAGTTAACGGATGATCACATAAAGGCCGTGGACAAGGCGCTGGAAGCCAAAGAGGCGGATTTGATGGAGCTTTAAGGCCCATCTGAATCCAATCAATGCTGAAGCAGAGAATCATAACGGCACTATTGATAGCGCCTCTGGGAATCGGTTGTTTATTCTATCTGTCTGATCCAGGGTTTTCTTTTTTCATTGCCATCGTCATTGGCGTCTGTGGCTGGGAATGGGGCAATTTCGCCAGGCTCGGATTTTTGTCCAGAACAAGCTATGGTGTGCTGACTGCGCTGATGCTTCTGCTGATGACTTTTACAGGTCTTGGATTGGAGTTCATAGCAGCACTATGGTGGCTGGTTGCCTTGTTATTGGTTGTTAATTACCCGCGAATGACTCATCTCTGGAACTCATCGACAGCCATAATGCTGTGTGGCTGGCTGGTGCTTATCCCTTGTGGGGAGGTGCTTATTGCTATTAAGAAACTGCCCGAATCCGATTTTTTGTTTGTTCTATTGTTCTTTCTGATCTGGTCTGCTGATATAGGAGCCTATTTCTGTGGTCGGGCCTGGGGAAAAAATAAACTGCTTTTTGCGGTAAGCCCCGGAAAGTCACGAGAAGGCCTCTATGGCGGCGCTTGCGTGGCTGTTGTGATTGGTTTGTCTACGGCAATAGGGCTGGGAGGACTGACTGCCACATTGGGATTGCCCATGGTGTATTTTTCGTTTGCCTGCCTTAGTGTGGTTTTGGTGTCTGTATTGGGAGACCTGACGGTGTCCATGTTCAAACGTGAGCGGGGGATTAAGGATTCAAGCCAGCTCCTGCCAGGACATGGTGGTTTCCTTGATCGTCTTGACAGCCTGTTTTCAGCGGCGCCTGTTTTCTTCCTGCTATTGCCAGTATTGATGAAGGGTTCAGTTCAGTGATTCACCAGGTCAGCATTCTTGGGTCGACGGGATCCATAGGGCAGAGCACTTTAGAGGTAGTGAGTGGTCGGCCAGAGTACGCAGTTTTTGCTTTGTCGGGTCATAAAAATATTAAAATGCTGTCAGCGCAGTGCCAGAATCACAGACCGCAATATGCTGTACTGACGGACCCAGATGATGCAGCTTTGCTGGCCAGAGAATTTGGGGAATTAGGTCTGGATACAGTGGTGTTAGGTGGTGAGCAAGCGCTGCAACAGATCGCTGCCGATCCAGCAGTGGATATCGTTATGGCAGCGATCGTCGGCGGTGCTGGATTGCGACCCACATTTGCTGCCGTACAGGCAGGTAAAAAAGTATTGCTGGCGAATAAAGAGTCTTTGGTTTTAGCAGGCCAGTTGTTTATGGATGAAGTCAGCAGATCGGGTGCAACTTTGTTACCCGTTGACAGTGAGCACAATGCCATTTTTCAGTGCCTTGGTAATCAACTGGAAGTTTCCGCGGGCGTTGAAAAAATACTCCTCACCGGGTCAGGGGGGCCCTTGCTGCGAAGAGCTATACAAACGCTGTCCGAAGTGACCCCCGATGAAGCCTGTGCGCATCCCAATTGGCAGATGGGAAGGAAGATTTCCGTTGATTCTGCAACAATGATGAACAAGGGTCTTGAATTAATTGAAGCCTGCTGGTTGTTTGGACTTAGTCCTGATCAGATAGAAATAGTGATTCATCCGCAGAGCATCGTGCATTCCATGGTGCAGTACCGGGACGGCTCAGTGCTTGCTCAGTTAGGGCAGCCGGATATGAAAACGCCCATCGCTCATGCACTGGCATGGCCCGACAGAATGGATGTGCCAGTGGAGCGGTTAAATTTTTCCGATATCAGGGACCTGCAGTTCGAAGCTGTTGAATTGTCTCGATTCCCTTTGCTTAAATTGTGTAGGCAGGTTTCCCAGATGGACCAGTGTTATGCCATAGCTCTCAACGCGGCCAATGAAATAGCCGTTGCTGCCTTTTTAGAAGGCCAGATCAGATTTACAGAAATCCAGTTGATCGTGGAAGCTGCCGTTAACGGCACCCACCCCATAGAACTTCTTTCAATTGAGGATGTCTTAACAGTAGACCAGCATACCAGAGCATGGGCTCTGCAAAGGGTTTCGGAAAGACTATGATTGAAGTCCTGCAAAGTATTCTCGCCTTACTGGTAAGCCTTTCCATTCTGGTGACAGTGCATGAGTTTGGCCACTACTGGATGGCCAAAAAGTGTGGTGTACATGTTCTGAGATTCAGTGTTGGTTTCGGCAAGCCGATTTTTACGTATCGGGGGAAAGCACCAGACTTACAAACTAACGAGCACTCAGATATTGGCACGCGCAGCAATGAGCTTCTGCAACCAACCGAGTTTTGTATTGCTGCTATTCCATTGGGTGGCTACGTCAAAATGCTGGATCAGAGAGAGGGGTTTGTTGCTGACGACCAGATTCATCATTCTCTTAATAGTAAACCAGTATTGCAAAGGATCGCTATTGCGGCAGCGGGGCCTATGGCCAATTTCCTGTTAGCTATCCTTGCCTACTGGATATTGTTTGCCTCTGGTATTACTGGTGTAGTTCCCGTGATTGGCACCTTAGTAGTGGAAAGCCCAGCTTATCTTGCTGGACTCAGGTCTGGCCAGGAGATATTAACAGTAGATGGTCAGGACACTCCCACCTGGTCTGACGTGAATCTGAAGTTGTTTGAACGACTGGGTGAAACAGGCGAACTATCCTTTCGAGTTAGAGAATCTGGCGCATTAGATACCACCGGCGATTATAGCGTTGAAATTTCCCGCTGGCTGGTGGGTGAAGACGAGCCGCGTCCTGCTGCTTCTCTGGGCCTGGCTCCGAAAATACCGGTATATCCAGCTGATATCGGACTTATTGTGGCCGATGGCCGAGCTGAGCAGGGCGGCCTTAAAGTAGATGACCGGGTAACGGCAATAAATGGACTCAGGTTGCAATCCTGGCAGGATTTGGTGCGCCAGATGCAGTCTAACGCCGAAGTCATGCTGGTGGTTGACGTCCTCCGAGGGGGTCAGAAGGTAACCCTGCAGATAACACCCGAGGCAGTGGTTAAAAACGGGGTCACAACGGGTGTGATCGGCGCCGCAAGAGTTTCCGTACCCTGGCCAGAGGAGATGCTCAGGAAAGTCAAATATCCCATCTATTCGGCCTGGATACCTGCTGTCAGGAAAACGGTTGAAATCAGTGTCTTTACCCTGGAAAGCATTATAAAGATGATTGAAGGGGTTATTTCCCCCAAAAACATAAGTGGACCTGTTACCATTGCGCAGATTGCTAACCAGACGGCCCAATCGGGGTTTGAAAGCTTCATTGGTTTTATTGCCTTGCTCAGTATTTCATTGGGGATAATCAATCTAATGCCTGTTCCCATGCTGGATGGTGGCCATCTGCTTTATTATCTGGTTGAGTTGGTGACGGGCAAGGCCTTACCTGAAAATATTCAAAATTATGGCTATCAGATTGGACTGGCTTTAATAATGGGAATTATGGCCCTGGCCTTTTATAATGATTTTATGCGGTTGTAAGTGAATTTAAGTGACTAGACTAATCTTTAAAATAACGGCTCTATTGCTGTCCTTTGTGGTGGCTTTATTCCTGAGTATGCAAGCTTTCGGGTTTGTTATCTCTGACGTTCGGGTAGAAGGCCTGCAGCGCATCTCGGCGGGATCGGTATTTGGTGCAATCCCCTTTAATGTTGGCGATGACATCGATGATAGTGATGTCAGGGTCATTATGAGGTCCTTGTTCAGAACAGAGAATTTCGATGATGTTCAACTGGCTCGAGACGGTAATGTCCTGGTTATCATTGTTAAGGAAAGGCCCACGATTGATTCCATCGAGTTTGAAGGAAATAAGGCTATTAAATCTGATGCGCTGTTGGAAGGGTTAAGCGATGCAGGTCTGGCTGAAGGCGAAATATTCAAGAAGGTGACGCTTGACCAGATGAGTGCCGAGCTTGAGCGCCAGTATGTGCTGCAGGGGCGATATGATGCGGGCATTTCCACGGAAGTAGAAGAATTACCCAGAAACCGAGTCTCCATAAAGGTGAATGTTAACGAAGGCAATGTTTCCGGCATTCAGCATATTAATATTGTTGGTAATACTGTTTTCGATGATGAAACCATTCGTGAATTGTTTGAATTGAAGCTACCCAGCCTTTTATCTTTTTATACAAAGGACGCGCAGTATTCCCGTGAAAAATTAAAGGGAGACCTGGAAACATTGGAGTCCTATTACCTGGATCGGGGTTACTTGAAGTTCCAGGTGGAGTCAACACAGGTCGCCATTGCCCCGAATATGGAAGATGTTTATATCACTATTAATGTTAGTGAGGGTGAGCAGTTCAAGGTGTCAAGTGTTGAGATATCAGGAGAATTGAAGGATATCCCAGAAAGTACCATTCGACGTTTGATCCTGTCAGGAGAAGGGCAAATATTCTCGCGCGAATTGATGACGGTATCAGAAGAGCGAATTGAAAACATCCTGGGAAATGCCGGCTATACCTTTGCAAGTGCAACCGGGAGCCCGGCTTTGACGGAGGATGGGGAATCAGTCATTGTTAAGTTTTTTGTTGATGCGGGGAGTCGATCTTATGTCAGAAGGATCTCGTTCAGGGGTAATACTTTAACGCAGGATGCTGTTTTGCGGCGGGAAATGCGCCAGATGGAAGGTGGCTGGGCTTCCAACGCCTATGTAGAAGCCTCCAAAATTCGTTTGGAACGATTGGGGTTTTTCAAAGAAGTTAACGTCGAAACGCCAGCAGTTTCTGGTATAGAGGATCAGATCGATATTAACTACACGGTAGAGGAGCAGCCATCGGGCTCAATTTCGGCGACGCTGGGTTATGCGCAGGATTTTGGCGCTATATTAGGGCTATCATATCAGGAATCCAACGTGTTGGGGTCGGGTAACAGCTTTAACCTTTCGGCGAATCGCAGTTCATATCAGACCTCTTATAGTGTGTCTTTTTTCGACCCCTATTATACGGTGGATGCAGTCAGTCGAGGTTATTCAATTTTTTATCGAAGTACTTCCTATGACGAGCGTAATATCGCCAGGTTCTCCACAGACTCTCTCGGTGCGTCCATTAATTTTGGTTATCCGATTAATGAGATATCCAGGCTTAATTTTTCCATAGGCGCTGAAAACACAACCATTAAAGAGGGTATTTTCCCGGCCCAGGAAATTTCCCGATTCCTGGGTGCTGAAGGAAAGAAATTCAGTCTCCTGACTGTCAGTGCAGGTTATGCCATGTCGGCGCTTAACCGGGGTCTTTTGCCGACCGGTGGTAAATCGCAGAATCTGTCCTTTGAGATGACTATTCCAGGGAGCGAGCTTGAATTTTTCAGAATTAATTATTCTGGACAGATTTTCTTCCCATTATCTCGGGCTTTTACATTGCGGCTGAGAACAGATCTTGGTTACGGTGGAACCTTTGGCAGTACCAAAACCTACCCCTTCTATAAGAATTTCTATTCAGGGGGTATGGGCTCGGTCAGAGGATACGAGACAAACACGCTTGGGCCAAGAACGACCCGGTCTCCGAATGATCAGTATGGTGAACCCGATCCTGTTGGCGGTAATCTTTTGATTGAAGCCAGCGCTGAAATCATATTTCCCTTACCCTTCGTGAAAGACCAGAGGCAGATGAAATCAGTCCTCTTCATTGATGCGGGTAATGTCTTTAATACCAACTGCCCCGATATTTCGACTTATTGCCTGAGCCCAGACGAAGGAGAGCTTCGCTATAGTGCCGGTGTATCGGTTACCTGGATAACGGGGTTCGCGCCGATCAGTTTTGCGTTGTCCTATCCCTTTAATCGAAAGCCTGGTGATGAAGGAGAATCGTTTCAGTTTGAATTAGGTCGAACTTTTTAAAGGAACAGAGCTCTATTCTGATTGAATACCGGTGTCTGTTGTGCCAACATCTGCTGCTTTTATGAATAAACAGCTTTTTATTTAACCTTTTTATTTAACAATGCCATTTATAATGAGTACCGAGGAGAAGTTTTGTGCGTTTAGCCAGAAATATATTGTCAATAGTGGTTTTGGGACTGGGTGTTATTGCCAGTACGACAGCAATTGCAGAAGTAAAGCTTGCATTTGTTGATGTTGATCGGGCCGTAGCAAGCTCTGAAGCAGCTAAGGAACTTCTAACGCAGCTTCAGGGAGAATTCAGTACTGATGAGGATACTATCAAGTCTATCCAGACTGATGCTGCAGCATTACTTCAGCGATTACAGAAGGACGGTGAGGTAATGAGCGAAGACGAAAAGCGGCGTCTTCAGCAGGAAATAGAGTCTTTGAACAATGACTTTGTCTATCAGCGCCAGAAACTGCAGAAAGAAGTTGCAGCCAGGCAGGGTGAGTTATTCGCCGGTACCGAGGTAAAAGTTAGAAAAGCCATTGAAGAACTTGTCCTGGAGAATGATTACGACATGATTTTGCCAAGAGCTGCGGCATTGTATGTTGGTGAACTCTATGACGTAACCCGGAAGGTGACCGAGAAGTTAAATGAGATGGACAAACCTTAAATCCATCACGGCGAATTGTAGTTCTGTATCTTGGTATACACACTAGGAGAAATCGCTGAAGAGTTTGGGCTGGTATTAGTTGGAGATGCCCAAATACCCATATCTGGTATTGCTGCCTTGCCCGATGCGCAAGCCGGTGATCTGGCATTTCTGTTTAATATTCGCTACCTGGCGAGTGCAGAAAGCAGCCATGCGAGTGCATTAGTCACGACTCAGGCGCATTCGGGAAAGATTAATCTACCGCTCCTGATAACACCGAAACCGAGATTGGCCTGGGCGAAAATTGCGGGTTTGTTCGATGTTTCGGTGCGTTTGACAGGGATCGATCAAAGTGCGGTTATTCATCCCCAGGCAAAGCTTGGAGAGAATGTTGCTGTTGGCCCGAATGCAGTTATTGGCGCTGGCGTGGAATTGGCCTCCGGTGTTTCAATTGGTGCCGGTAGCGTTCTCGGCGAACGAACTAAAATCGGTCAGAATTCAACCGTCCATCCGAATGTGACCCTGTATCATGACATTGTCATTGGCAAAGACTGCATTATTCATAGTGGGGCGGTAATAGGCGCTGATGGCTTCGGCTTCGAACCCGATGCGGATACAGCTTCTCTGGTCAAGATACCGCAGATATATGCTGTTCAGATCGGTTCTGACGTGGAAATAGGCGCAGGTACAACTATAGATCGGGGTGCGCTCAACGACACCGTTATCGGCGATGGTGTGAAGATAGATAATCAGGTTCAGGTAGGGCATGGTACTCAGATTGGCTCGCATACAGCGATATCTGGCGCGACCGCCATAGCAGGCAGTACCCGAATAGGTTCTTACTGTTTGATCGGAGGCGCTGTCGGCATCGTGGATAATATAGAAATTGTTGATCAGGTAGAAATAACAGCGATGAGCCTGGTAAGTGCTTCTATCAGGACAAAAGGGCGTTATTCATCGGGCACAGGTCTTATGCCGGGCAAATTATGGAAGCGGAATATAGTGGTTTTCAAGCATCTCAATGAAATAGCAAAAAGATTGAGGAAGCTTGAAGGTTGAAAATAGCGTCTTCTGGGCCGGTATTGATGGGAGTTTAAGATATGGAAGTCACCGATATATGGAAGCTGCTGCCGCATCGTTACCCTTTTCTGTTGGTTGATCGGGTCATTAGCTTTGAGGCGGATAATAAAATATCGGCCATCAAGAATATTACTATTAATGAACCCGTATTTACGGGCCACTTTCCGGACACGCCGGTCTTTCCTGGCGTGTTAATCGTTGAAGCGCTCGCCCAGGCAGCAGGAATCCTCGCTTTTAAGAGTCGTGATCGATCCCTGGAGGATGGTTATATTTATTATTTGGCAGGAACCGATAAGACTAAATTTAAACGATCGGTCATTCCTGGGGATCAGGTTCGACTTGAAGTTGAGATTATTAAACTGAGAAATCACTGGATGAAAGCTTCTGGAAAGGCCTGGGTGGATAACAAGCTGGTTTGCTCAACCCTGCTGACCTGTGCCGAGCAGAAGCCGCTGTAGGTCAGAAAATGTGGTCAGGGGCCCAAGCCATGACAACAATTAAAACATTTGTATTAGTCGCAGGTGAAGCCTCAGGGGATCAATTGGGTGGCTCGCTCATGCGGGCGCTTAAGTCCAGCAATCCAAATGCTGTGTTTACTGGAGTGGGTGGTCCTGCGATGATCGCAGAAGGCCTGCAGCCCTGGTATGATTTGGAACGTCTTTCAGTGAATGGTTTTTCCGAGCCGCTGAAGCGTCTGCCGGAATTAATCAGCATTTTCAGGGGCATAAAGCAACGTGTGCTGGAACAGCGCAGTGACTGTTTCATCGGTATTGATTTCAATTTTTTCAATCTACTGCTTGAAGGAACTCTGAAAAAGGCCGGTATTAGGACAGTTCATTATGTTTCTCCGTCGGTTTGGGCATGGCGTTCAGGGCGCATCAGACGCATAAAACAGAATGTTGACCTGATGCTGACGCTGTATCCGTTCGAGACCCAGATTTATCACGATCATGGCATACCAGCCCGGTTTGTCGGCCATCCAAAAGCGCGACAGATAGAAGTGGGTGCAGGGCAAGCCAACCAACTGCGGGAGAGGCAGCAAAGGGGTATTGGACGTGAGGTTTTAGTGATAGCGGTGTTACCAGGGAGCCGAGGCAGTGAAGTCAAGTTGTCGTTACCGGACTTTATTGGTGCCATGACCAGGCTGGTAAAAAAGCGACCCGGCACACTCTTTTTAATACCGGCAGTGAATACCAATCGCAAGCGGCAGATAGAACATATCCTAAGGGAGCATTGTGGTAGCCTGCCTGTGACGGTCTCAGAAGGAGACGCGCTCGATGTCATGACTGCGGCAGATGGGGTGCTGGTAAATTCTGGTACTGCCACGTTAGAAGCCATGTTACTGGGTAAACCGATGGTTATGGCTTATCGCTTAGGCTGGTTGACCTACCAGATTGTTTCGAGGCTAGTAAATATTGAGTACTTTGCGCTACCCAATATTTTAGCGGGTAAGTACCTGGTGCCTGAATTGCTGCAGGATCAGGCCAACGCAGATAATCTGGTCGAGGCACTCTGCGAAGTTCTTGAGCCGGCAAGGCAGGCGGTGTTAACAAGAGAATTTGCAGCCATTCACGAAACCCTGGTAGGTGACCTGGTAGCGGATGCAGTCGCGCCGATAGAGGTCCTGATTTCTTCTGGGGATCGCATTGAGTGATTTTATTGCCGGTGTCGATGAGGTTGGTCGTGGACCTTTGGCAGGACCGGTGGTTGCTGCAGCGGTTATCCTGGACCCTGAAAGACCCATTGAGGGTTTGAAGGATTCTAAGAAACTGAGTCCGCGGCGACGCGAGCAACTTTCCAAAATAATCCGGAATCAAGCGATTGCTTATGCCTTTGGCAGGGCCGAAGCTGCAGAGATAGATGAGATTAATATCCTAAAGGCCACATTGCTCGCCATGCAGAGAGCCGTGCTGGCACTAACCACAACACCTGATCAGGTTAAAATAGATGGTAATCAGGCACCAGAACTGCCTTTTCCTATGCAATGTATTGTCAAAGGAGATAGCCTGGTAGATGAAATTAAGGCAGCATCGATTATTGCCAAAGTGGCGCGTGACTCGGAAATGATGGAATTGCACCTGGCTTATCCAGAATATGGTTTCAACCGGCATAAGGGCTACCCGACCAGGCAGCATTTGAGTGCATTGCAGGAATTTGGAGTGATGCGGCAGCACAGACTATCCTTTGCACCCTGCAGGGCTGCCCGGCGATCATGAAATGCAGCAGTGATACCTTGAAAGAGCGATGCAGTTACACATGAAGGGCCTGTGAAGGTTGCCATACTTTATGGGTTTTTAGAGGGTAGGGTAGGTGAATGGCGTGTACGGAGTTGTCTAACGTAAATGGCCTGACGTTAATTAAAGGTCTTGGATGCAGGGAAGAAGCGACATGAATATTAAGAGAATAAATGCCCGTAAGAGAATGAGTCAGGCGGTTGTCTATCAGGGCCAGGTTACAACATCAGGGCAGGTGGCGCAGGCAACGGCGGGTGAGGATGTTGCAACCCAGACCGTCGAGGTGCTGGAGAAAATAGATCAACTGCTGGCGGAAGCAGGTACGGACAAATCTCAGCTGCTGACGGCCCAGATCTGGCTTTCGGATATGAAGCATTTTTCTGCTATGAATGAAGTTTGGGATGAATGGCTCATCAAAGGATCAGCGCCGACAAGGGCGTGCGTTGAATCACGATTAGCTGTATCTACACTGGCTGTAGAGATTGCAGTTACTGCGGCAGTAATGACAAGCTGATACCATCTCGGCCCAGACCTTATTGCCCTGGTATAGTCCGCCAGGTCAAGCTGTTGTATCCTGCTGGTCGGATTTAGGGATTAATGAAGCTAAACTTAGATTATTTAGGGAGCTAGGAATAGATTATGAAACTCGAAGATCAACTTATCATGGAACAGATACAGGTCGGACCCATGCAGAACTTTGCCTACCTGATCGGCGATCGGCAGACGAGACAGATTGCTGTAGTTGATCCTGCCTGGGATATTGCTGGCCTGACAAAAATGATTGCAGAGCGAGAATATAAGTTAACAGCCGCCCTGGTCACTCATTATCATCCAGATCACTGTGGAGGATCTTTTGGCCATAATAATGTGGAGGGCGTCAGCCAATTGCTTGAAAGCCACTCGGTTCCAGTATATGCCCATGAGCTTGAAGCTGACGGCGTAAAAAAAGTCACCGGCATTTCCAGTACCGACCTTAAGACCGTGGCATCCGGCGATAAATTAAAGATAGGTGATATTGAAGTTGAATTTCTGCATACGCCAGGACACACACCGGGGTCGCAGTGCTTCAGGGTACGGAACACGCTGGTTTCAGGAGATACACTGTTTGTTGATGGCTGCGGAAGAGTCGACCTGCCGGGTTCAAATTCTGAAGATATGTACCATAGTCTGCAGAAGCTGGCTGCATTACCGGATGATACATTGCTATTGCCAGGCCATAATTACAGCGCCGTACCTCATGCCACCATGGCTGAAACAAAGCGAACTAATACTTATATGCGAATTAACGATCTCAGCACCTGGAAGATGATGATGGGTAGCTAGAATTGAGCGTTACCCGGAACCCTTGGGAATGGAATCGCATCTCTTATATTGTCCATTCCGGTGACATAGGTTAGCAGGCGCTCAAAACCCAGGCCGAAACCCGCATGCGGAACAGTGCCGTAGCGGCGCAGATCCCGATACCACCACAGGCTCTCCTGCATAGCGGGGTCGCCTATCCTTTGGTCGAGAACAGCCAGCCGCTCTTCACGCTGACTACCACCGATAATCTCGCCAATGCCGGGTGCCAGCACATCCATGGCAGCAACGGTTTTCTCATCATCGTTTAATCGCATATAGAAAGCTTTTATTTCTTTAGGGTAATTCATCAGGATGACAGGCCTGCCTACATGATCTTCTGCTAGATAGCGTTCATGTTCGCTTCGCAGGTCTAAGCCCCATTCCACTGGGAACTCGAAACTAACTTTACTTTTTTCTAATATCCTGATGGCCTCGGCGTATTCCATGCGCTCGAAGGGTTGTTCTATATTATTCTTCAAGCGTTCGATCACGGTTGGATCGATTCGTTGCTGGAAAAATGCCATATCATCTTCACACTGATTGAGCACTGAACTGAAAACATGATTTAAAAGGTTTTCAGCGAGATCGGCATTGTCGGTGAGATCAGCAAAGGCAATCTCTGGTTCGACCATCCATAGTTCGGCGAGGTGTCTTGACGTGTGCGAGTTTTCTGCACGAAAAGTGGGTCCAAAGGTATAAACTTTTTTCATCGCCAGGCAATATGCCTCGACATTGAGTTGACCAGATACTGTTAGAAAGGCCTCCTGGCCAAAAAAATCCTCGCTAAAATCTATCGGCGCCTGTTGATTAAGTAGATCCAGGTTACTGACTCTAAAGAGCTCTCCGGCACCTTCACAATCGCTAGTGGTGATAATCGGGGTATTGATCCAGTGAAAGTTATTGTCGAAAAAAAAGTTATGGATAGCATTGGCAAGGACGGTTCTGATACGGGTTATGGCGCCAAAAGTATTGGTCCTGGGGCGCAAATGAGCAACCGTTCTCAAGTATTCAAAGGAGTGCCGCTTTTTGGCAATGGGGTAGCTTTCAGGGTCATCAACGATGCCTACTACCGTTATGTTGGAAGCTTGGATTTCCACCGACTGACCCTTTCCCTGAGACTCAACCAGAGTGCCCTCGACGCTAACAGAACAGCCCGTGCTGAGTTCCAGGATTTCTGACTGGTAATTCGTTAGGGTGTCTGCTGCGATTACCTGAATGGGGTCAAAAGCCGAGCCGTCGTGTACTGCGATAAATGAAAATCCTGCTTTGGAATCGCGTTTGGTTCTGACCCAGCCTTCGATAGAAACGGTCTGTCCTGTGAGGGTGTCAGATTGCAATAGATCAGAGATGGAAAGGACCTGCATTTTTTGGTTACCGAACTGAAGAGAATGCATATAGTATCAAAATTTGCGGTTGTTAAACTGCTATTGGGGCCTAGAAAAGTAGTGTTTCCTTGAATCCATGTGCCCAGGGCAGGCTACGAAGCTGCAGTTTAAGCAATCCCCAGGTTATTAACGATTTCTGCCCGGAGTTGGCGCTTGTCAATTTTACCTGAGGCGATCCTGGGGAGCGGGTTTTCGCTGATCGAGATATAACGGGGGATCTTGAACCTGGCCATCTGCACTGCCAGGAAGTCACGTAAGGCGGGCTCGTCTAAGGCCGAACGGCAATAGATGGTTGCGCCGACTTCCTCTCCCAGTCTGTCATCGGGTACAGCGTAAACACTGGCTTCAAGAATTTCTTCATGGCAAAGCAGCGCAGCCTCCACTTCCGCGCAGCCAATATTCTCACCGCCTCGAATAACCAGGTCCTTAATTCGGTCAACAATATACAGGTAACCGGCCTCGTCCAGGAAAGCGACATCACCTGTTTTCAACCAGTCCTTGTGAAAGGATTCTGCGTTGGCTTCCGGACGCTGCCAGTATCCCCGAATAACTGATGATCCGCGAACCCATAATTCACCGGTTGTATTAATCGGTAGCGGCCTACCTTGATCATCTACGATCTGCATTTCAAGCACAGCTGAGCAACGACCTGAACTCGTTGGTCTTTCCAGGTAGTCCTGCCCACCGATACCGGTACCTATCGCATTGGTCTCGGTCATGCCCCAGCCAGTGCCAGGTAGCGCATGTGAAAAGGTGCCGGCAATACTCTTAACCTGGTCAGGGGCTCTTGGTGCACCGCCTCCACCTACTGAAATAAGCGAGCTCAGATCCCGTTGACTGGATCTGGCCTGTTCCAGTAGGTCGCCGGTCATTGCAGCGGGGGCAATAAATGAAGAGATTCTTTCTTCTTCGATTAAAGCCGCTGCTTCTGCTGGGTCCCATTTGTACATGGACACCATTTTCCGCTGGGCCCGGTAAGACTGAAGATAGACGGCATGGGAACCGGTGGCATGAAACAGCGGGACAGCCAGTAGGGTCGCTGGCTGGTCAGTTGATTCCGGCTTTACGGGGGCACCGATTTCGAGCTGCCTCGCAGCCAGATCTAGTTCCCAGGAAAACAGCGCACTGATGATGTTGCGATGACAGGATACAGCGCCTTTAGGGTGCCCGGTTGAACCAGAGGTATAAAATAAGGTGGCGTCATCATCGGGTGATAGCGATACTAGGGGCATATTCACGCCAGCAGTTTTAGCTAGGAGATGGTTGAAATCAACGATTTTGCCAGTATTTCCATATTCTGAGCGGACAGAAATAACGGATAACCCGAGTTTTTCCAAAACGGGTAATGCCCGAATGATCCTTTCATGGTCAGCGATAAATAGTTTGGAGCCACTATGCGATAATCCGTATTCAATTTCGTCGCTTTGCCATAGCGCATTCATAGCGACCGCAATAGCGCCAATGGAGGTGATCGCCATAAAAGATATGATCCATTCCGGATAATTTCGCATGGATATGGAAATACGATCCCCTTTGACAATGTTGAAATCGGTTAACAGTACCTGGGCCAGGCTAGCGGCTCTGCCGTATATTTCCTCAAAACTGTATCGTTCATCCTGATACACAAAGAAGGTGAGGCCACTGCGATTGTCTTCATACAGCTCTCGAAGGGTTGCCGGGGCATGACTGAAAATTTTACAGACTCGGTCATTAATCAGCCCTTGTTCCAAGGCGTAGGGCATGCCGGCTGCCGTTAGCTTTGTAAGCGCTTGCTTTCTGGTAATGGACATGGTGTCAATATTGCCTTTGTGATCGTTATGAATTGAGCGCTGGCTGAAAATGCGCGTTTTAGGGTTGCTTTTAAGTGCTTGTCATCCTGCTAAGCTTGTTTGAATTTCTCAGTTGTCGCTGGGAACCTGCTAGTGGCCTGGTGCAGCCATTGCAGTGCTTCGTTGTCAAGAAAAGGCGCTAGCTTTTCAACGACCTGCTGGTGATATTGGTTTAACCAGTTGATTTCCGTTTCGGTCATTAATTTTTCATTAATCAGCGTTTGGTCAAATGGCGCGAAAGTAATCGTTTCAAATTCGAGCATGCCGCTGGTGTGTTCTTTGACGATCATCAGGTTTTCGCAACGGATGCCGTAACTGTTTTCTTTATAGAAGCCGGGTTCGTTGGATAGCACCATACCGGGTAGCAGGGGGGCGGATGGGCCTGTGGTTTTAGCAATCCGCTGTGGACCCTCATGCACGCTGAGAAAGCAGCCGACGCCATGACCGGTACCATGGTCGAAATCCAGGCCGATTTCCCATAGTGGCAGCCTTGCCAGGACATCCAGCTGATTACCGGCTGTACCTTTTGGAAAGATAGCCGAAGCCAGAGCAATATGGCCTTTTAACACGCGAGTGAACATTTCTCTGTGTTCTTCACTGGGTTGGCCTATTGCAACGGTACGCGTTATATCTGTGGTGCCACCCAGATACTGCCCACCAGAGTCCACCAGATAAAGGGTATTGGCTGACAGCTTGGCCGGGGTTCCGTTTGTATGGCTGTAGTGTGCCATCGCTGCGTTCGAGCCGGCGGCTGAAATAGTTGCAAATGAAAGGTCTACCAGATCCGGTAAATCTCGCCTGAACTGTTCAAGCCGGTCCGATAAGAAGCCTTCATCATGAAACCGCTGGGCTTTGACCTCTGTTTCGATCCAGTGCAGGTAACGGCTGACTGCAGACCCATCACGGATATGGCAGTGCCGCATACCTTCCAGTTCTGCCGCGTTTTTCTGTGCCTTGGGCAGCAGTACTGGGTCGGTTCCTTGAATGACTTCAGCCTGATATTCGATACACCTCAGGGCCGCATGAGTATTGGTGTTATTAGCATCAATTATAATTTTCTGATTTTGCTTGCCCAGTGTTTGTATGAGTTCGTTAAACGTCTCTTCTGCATAAAGTTCTACGCCCTCGCCAACATGCTCACTGAAACCATCGGGAATTTTTTTAAGGTTGGTACAAAAGGCCATGTCACCAGATGGATACAGAATGCCCCGTCCCATTACTACCGGTAGATGCGGAACATCATTGCCTCTGATATTGAGGAGCCAGGCTATGGAATCCAATTGTGATATAAGTGCTGCATTGGCGCCTTGTTCCTGTATTTTCCAGCCAATTCTTTTGCGTTTATTGAGACTGGTTTCGCCGGTATATTTGTTCTCGAGAAGAAGGGCAACTTCGATTTCAGAGTCAGGTCGATCAAGCCAGTTCAAATCAATTGGGTTTTCAGGGAGTTCTGTTAAGTTGATATTGTTCGCAGATAATTGGTCATGTGCTCGGGTATAAAACTGGTAGCTGTGCAGGCGGCTGTCAAAACCGACACAATCACCGTCACTCAGATGCTGAATTAACCATTGCAATGGTGGGTTGTCGATCAAGTGTTCAAATTCAAAGATATCTGAGGAACATTGTTGCTGTACCTGGATGGTGTATCGGCCATCAACAAATAGAATGGCTTTTTCCTGGGTAATAATGAGTATGCCGGCTGAGCCTGTGAAACCACTGATCCAGGCCAGTCTCTCATTCTGCTTCGGCACATACTCGCCGAGATATTCATCAGCCCGTGGCACAAGAAAGGCGCTGATGTGTTTATCAGCCATGTATTGCCTTACGGCAGAGAGTTTGTCGGGAAGATGCATGGTTTCACTCTTATATTGATAAAGGTTGGCTTAAAAATGATTCTAAATGATGGCCTGCATGAATCTGCTTCAGCAGCGGTAAGGGGCAAGCCAGGTGGATGAAATTATCTGGATATAGACTATCGCACTTTGAACGGGCTTGGCAAAGTCAGGGCGCAAAAAAGTTCAAGGCTGAGTCTATCAGGCTGCAGGGGGAAGGCACAGAATTTCCCGAACAGGCCACTGGCACAGCATGGGTTGATGCGATGGTAGCTTGAACTGGAAAGTATGCGGTGTTTCATGCATGCTCAATTGCAATTGTAAAGCCTCGGGAAATCCTATGGGAACTTATACTTATATTGAAAAACACGCAGGATGGGCTGAAATAGTTCTCAATCGGCCGGAGCGCAGAAATGCCTTGATTCCGCCCATGGCCGGAGAGATTACCCAGGCTGTAGAGGGGCTTCAGACCGATCCGGAAGTAGCAAGCATTCTGATCCGAGGTGAGGACGGTTATCTTTGTTCTGGCATTGATTTAAAGGCATTGCAGGCAGACCCTGCGCCTGATTGGCAGGGCAAAGATGTAGGCGATGTCAGGTCGATGCATATGGCCTTTTACAGATGTCGCAAACCCTTGCTGTGTGCGCTTCAAAGGTTTGCCATTAATGCCGGTGCTGCGCTGGTTTTCGCCTGTGATATTACCGTAGCGGGTCATGCCTCTTTTTTACAGATTGGCGAGATCCAGCAGGGCTCGGATATGCCCATGAATGCCGGTTGGTTGAAGTTAAAAAGTACAGAACAGGTACTTTTAAGGCTGTCTTTGATGGGCGATCGAGTCCTGGGTCCTGAATTGGTGACGCTCGGGCTGGCGCTGCGATCGGTGGAGGACGAACAGGTTCTGGAGAATGTCCGGGAGATCGCCGCCAGGCTTGCCAGTTTCCCGGCGGGTGCCTCTGAAACTATTATCGAGAGAATTCGTGGCATGAGGCCAGATGATGCTGAGAGTGTATTTCCAGTGTCGAGTAATCAGGCCTTGCTGACGGCAAGTCAGGTAAGGAGTTAGTGTTAATGACTGAAGATGCCATGGAATCACGCTGGATTGGCCATCCGCGGGGATTGTTTATCCTTTTTATGACCGAAATGTGGGAACGATTCAGCTATTACGGTATGCGCGCCCTGTTGATTTTGTATCTGACCAAGCACTGGTTGTATGCAGATGGTGAAGCAGGGTTGATATATGGCAGTTATGCCGCTTTAGTCTATGCCATGCCTGTATTGGGAGGCATGATTGCGGATCGTTATCTCGGCTTGAAAAAAGCGATCGTATTTGGTGCCTGCCTGTTAGTCCTGGGTCATTTTGGCATGGCATTTGAAGGGCCCGCTGCCCTGATTGCGGATGGTGTTCTTGTTCGTGAAGGAATTTATGAACAGATATTTTATCTATCATTGGCATTTATCGTGGTCGGCGTCGGTTTCCTCAAGGCAAATATTTCCACCATCGTAGGAAGCTTGTATGGGCAAGATGACCCTCGGCGCGATGGCGGATTTACTATCTTTTATATGGGCATCAATTTGGGTGCTTTTTCGGCGACTATTATCTGCGCCTATCTGGGTGAAAATTTCGGCTGGAGGTACGGTTTTGGCCTGGCTGGTGTTGGTATGTTGGTGGGCCTGATGACTTTTCTGCGTGGGCAGAAATATCTATCGGGTTTGGGGTTGCCGCCAGATGCCCCGTTGCTGGCGGTCAAATGGATGGGTATTTCCAGGGAAGTCATCATTTATATAGCCAGTCTGCTTGTGGTCGTTATTATCTGGCAGGCTATACAGTATACCAGCGAGCTTGGTGTGGTATTGCTTGTTTTTAGTGCCATTGTGTTTACTTATGTCATCTGGTTCTCATTATCCAGTTGTACGCCTGTTGAACGGGATCGTATGCTGGTGATGTTGTTTTTGATGATTCTGTCGGTTTTGTTCTGGGCGCTATTTGAGCAGGCCGGGTCGTCGTTGACGTTGTTCACTGATCGTAATGTGGATAAAGGCGTTTTAACGGCAGGGATGTTCCAGTCCCTGAACCCAGCCTTTATTATTGTCCTGGCACCGGTATTTGCGTATCTCTGGGTAAAATTGTCGCAGAGCGGTTTCGAACCTTCCACACCCGTTAAGTTTGCCCTTGCCACGCTTCAGGTCGGCTTGGGATTTGCAGTTCTTGTTTTTGGTATTTCCCAGGCTGGCGAAGATGGCCAGGTAGCTGTCATATGGTTGGTGCTGATGTACCTGTTACATACCACAGGAGAGCTATGCCTGTCTCCGGTGGGATTGTCTATGGTGACCAAACTTTCGGTTCAGAGAGTGGCTGCCATGATGATGGGGGTCTGGTTTTTGTCCAGCGCTCTGGCGGCCTACGCAGGTGGAATGATTGCTGGGTTGATGGCTATCGAAGATTCGCCGGAGTCCACTGCATTGCCGCTGGGTTCACTATCTATCTATGCCAATGTTTTTGAATCGCTGGCGTGGCTAGCGATACTGATCGGCGTGGTTTTATTGCTGATTTCTCCCTGGCTGGCCCGAAAGATGCACTGAAAGTTGATTTTCGGGCATAAGATGGTTGATTCGCTGCTGAGCAACCCTCGCTATTGGAACCCGTTTTATGCCGGCCTGGGAATACTCCGCAACTGTTAACACCAGGCTAATTATAGCCGGTTTGTGAATTGCCCGAGGCGTGGCAAGCGAAGGCGATTTGTCCTTACTAGTGTTTTTACTAGTTTTTTTTGCTCGTGTTTTTGGGCTAGCTGGGTTTGACTCGCGCGCACAGTTTGCTGGTGCCGCCAGTGTCAGACAGGCGCTTTACGGGGGAGCAGGGGTTCGGTCAGTTCCGGTAGGGTCGTTTCGATTACCGTTTTGAAATGGTGCTTGATTTCTTCCTGTCCTGGATCATCCCAGAGATTGTGATATTGCTGCGGGTCGGCGTTCATATTATAGAGTTCACCCTCAGTGCCCTGGTACAGGCTACCCGGGTCATATTGAGTATAGAGCCAGCCATCTCGGTGGTACACACTTCGCAGGTGGAGATCGATGCCGCCGTGCTGTGAATCCCACTGGGTAAAAACCTGAGTTCTGTTTTGCTCTGTGGCAGTGGCCTGGCTATCGGGTAATGGTTCACCTTCAACGTAGTCGGGGATATCGATTCCGGCAATTTCGCAGAAGGTCGCGGCAAGATCCAGGTGACCCACAGGGTCTCGTATTTCATCTGGTTGAATACCTGAGGTGTTAGCCGGTCGCCAGATCAGAGGCACATGCATGAGCGCATCCACATGGTAGGGGCCCTTGAACATGAGGCCAAAGTCCCCCTGTAATTCACCATGATCAGACGTGAAGAATATATCCGTGTTGTCATAACTGCCATTGGCTTTTAGGTAAGCAAGGACACCCGCGCAGGCCTCATCGATTAATTCGTTTTCAATGTGGGTCATGGCATTTATTTCCCGAACCTGGTCAGGGGTCATGTTTGCGGGAATGAATTCTCTCGGAGATTCCAGGTTAGTCCAGATCGAACCTTTATAATAGCCAAGCCAGTGTTTGGGTTTTTGTCCGAGTACTTGCCCAGCTGCTTTGTCATCGCAATAACGTTCAGGTAGTTCAAGACTTCGCCAGGAAACTCTTGGTAACTCTGATTGCGGTACGTCCCAGGGGTGGTGGGGATCGGGAAAGCTCATCCAGCAGAACCAGGGATCTTTAGAGGATTGCTGGTTTTCCAGCCACTTGACAGTTCGATCAGCAACCCACTGAGTATGGTAGAGGGACAGCGGAATATCCATTGGCCAGACCTGGCAGGCGTTGGTATCGCCCGTGCCGATGGTATTCTGGCCTTGCCTGGTTATCATGGGATAGAAAAGTGCTTTTTCGTGAGGATGTTCATTCATCCACAGATCGTAGTGGCTATGTCCCTCAAAGAAATGATTGGCCAGTTCCATGTGGTGAAAGCCTCGATGAGGTCCCGTTTGATTCAGCGAGGCCATTCTGTTTTCATAAAAATCATCTGCTGAGCCAAGCCACGGTTCAAAATGGGCCTTACCCAACAGGGCCGTCTGATAACCGTGATCCTGGAGATGGTGAGCGATGGTCGGTTTATCCTCTGGCAGGGCGACGCCATTCATCCAGACGCCATGTGAGGCGACGTGCTGGCCGGTTATGATTGTCGCTCTTGCCGGCATGCAGACCACATTCTGGTTGTGAGCCCTGACATAATTTAAACCGGTGCTGGCCAGGCCATCAATGGTTGGCGTCCTGGCAACCTTGCCACCATTGCAAGCCAGCGCATCAAAGCGCATCTGGTCGGTTGTGATGAGTAGAATGTTACGCTTTTTGTTCGCTGTGATGTCAGGTCGTGCCTGCCTGGCAGTTCGGTCAGAAACTACCATATACTGGCTCGTTCCGATTTATCCAGATAAAGGTCGTGGTCAGGCTTAACATCAAAAGCGGCGTACCAGGCGTCTACATTGCGTACAATCCCATTGACCCGATATTTTGGCGGGGAATGGGGGTCTATCTTTAACAATTGCAATGCAAGGTCGGGGCTTCGATGGGTTCGCCAGCTTTGCGCAAAAGCAAGAAAGAATCGCTGGTCCCCCGTCAGGTCATCGATCACAGGGGCAGCCTGGCCGTTGAGTGCCTGCTTATAGGCATAGTAGGCTACTTCGATTCCACCCAGATCGCCGATGTTTTCGCCGAGGGTAAATTTCCCATCGATAAAATTGTTTTCAGCCGGTTCATAAGTATTGAATTGGTTGATTAATTCTCTGGTACGGCCGTCGAAATTTTCCCTGTCCTTGTCTGTCCACCAGTTTCTCTTGACACCGAGCGAATCTGACTTTGACCCTTGATCATCAAACCCGTGACCCATCTCATGTCCAATAACTGCGCCAATGGCGCCATAGTTAACAGCCAGGTCTGCTGCTGGATCGAAAAAAGGCGGATCCAGAATGGCGGCCGGAAAGACGATTTCGTTGAAGCCGGAATTGTAATAAGCATTAACAGTTTGCGGCATCATGAACCACTCTTCACGATCAGTTTTAGTGGCCAGTCTGTCGATATCATATTGCTCGAAGAAACTGTTTATGCGGTGGGCGTTAGCAAACAGTGATTTTGCATCAATGGTAATGGCAGACAAGTCCATCCACTGGTCTGGATAGCCAATTTTTGCCCTGAAAGCCTCTAATTTAAGCAGTGCTTCCTGTTTCGTGGTACTGCCCATCCAGTCGATCTTTTCTATGCGTGCCCGAAATGCTGAGCGTAGATTTTCGACCAGTGTTTCCATGGCGGCTTTCGACTCGGCACTGAAATGGCGATTAACGTAAGCCTGACCGAGCAGTTCACCAAGGCCATATTTACTGCCGACCAGGGCGACTCCCCTCTTCCAGCGAGCAAGGGGTTCGCTTTGCCCTCTTATTTTTTGCCCCCAGAATTCGAAGCTTGCCTGATCAATCTCGGTCGATAACAGGTTAGTTTGATGGTCGATTATATGGAAAGTTAGATAGGCTCGCCAATCCTCGATTTCCACCGTCCTGATCAGTTCAATGAGCGGAGCAATGGTATCTGGGTGAGACAGGTTGATTTCTTCAATGGCCTGAATTCCTCTTGCTTTCAGAAATCTGTGCCAGGGAAAGTTTGGCTGTTCAGCGACTAGCTGGCTGGTCGAGGTGGGATTGAATGTTTTGTCCCTGTCTCTTCTATCTGATCTGACCCATTGTAGTTCGGCGATTTTCGTTTCGATGGCCAGAATTCTGGCAGGCCAGTCTGTAGTCTTGTTGTAATCAGCGAACGAAAGTATCTGAGCAATATAGTCCTTGTATTCCGATCTGATCTGGATCATTCGTTCACTGTCTTCCAGATAATAATCCCGATCCCGAAGGCCCAGCCCAGAAAGCCCGATGGATAGGTTGTACTCGTCCGGGTTTAACGGGTTGAGGCCTATCCAGGCACTGAACGGACTGATTCCACTAACGAAGTATTGGCGTCCGAATTCATCGGCTAAATCGTCAATAGAGTTGATCAGATTGATTCGTTCGAGGTCTTCGGAAAGCGGCGACAATCCTAATTGATCCAGCGTTTTGGTATCCATCCAGCTGGTAAAATAATCTCCGACTTTCTGTTCAGGTCCGTCTGCTACCGATTCATCCTGGCTCAGGTCAGAGATAATTTGCCGAACCCTGTCTTCTGCTCGTTCACGGATCAGTGCGCTAACGCCCCAAGAGGTTCGCTCTGCGGGAACCGGGTTTTCGGATAACCACTTACCATTGGCATATTGATGAAAATCGTCTCCGGGGGAAGTGGTAAAATCCCGCGCTTTGAGGTCAACGCCCCAGGGCGGATACAACGGTAATACTTTTGCCGCTTTAGATAGCTTGGATTCAGTTTCTTCGGTGCAAGCAGTAATGAGCATGGCTGCTGCTATTGCCAGCATTGATTTTGCTAATAGATTCATGCATTTCTCTTTATCGGTCTGAGCAATGGCCTGGTCAGAATAGCATCAGTTGTCGAACAGTTGTTGATACAAGCCGGGTTGCCCATGATTCAGGTAGTTTTCAGTGTGGTCGCCTTTTTTAAAGATGCGTCATTATGACGCGTCTTCGGCATGCACGGATATTAGCATATCACTGTTATTGCAACGCTTCGGTCTGCCGCGTTTATCAGGTCGCTGAACGCGTTCCGGTAACGAATTTCATGGATATTGAATTGACGCAGTGTCGAGTGTTTTTTGCAGTAAGTCGCTCGCCTTCGAAGACGTGACCCAGGTGGCCGAGACAGTTAGTACACAGGATCTCAGTGCGCAGGCCATCGTTATCCTTTTCTTTAGTAATGGCCCCGGGAATTTCATCGTCGAAAGCAGGCCATCCGCAATGGGCTTGGAATTTGTCCTCCGAGCGATAGAGCGGAGCATCACATTGTTTGCATAGGTACAGGCCGGTTTCAAATAGATTGTCAAATTCGCCAGAAAAAGGCCGTTCGGTTCCCTTTTGAAGCAGGACCCACTGTTCTTCTGCCGTTAGCGTATTTCTATGGTCGTTCATAAGGTTGCCTTGATCTGGAGAGAAAATGCTGTTTGACAGACAATTATGCCTCTGATCAGGACAGTTTCACAGCACTGGAATAGTTTGATATCACTAGTAGACTAGGCTATGAGGGTGCAACAAGGTGTAACAGGATCAATAGGAGAAAGGGGGAAGTATGACTTTTCATAGTGGGAAATGTCTTTGCGGTGAAATCAGTTATCAGATCGATGGTGATCCTGTAGCGGCAGGCGTCTGCCACTGTAAGAATTGCCAGAGGCAGGCAGGGTCTGCTTTTTCGACGCTCTGGGGCATACCCAAAGCTGCAATTCAATTCACTGGTGCGATGCCCAAGTGCTATCTGGATGGCGATACCGCCAGTGGTGGGCAAGTCAGCCGTTATTTTTGTGGTAACTGTGGATCAGCTCTGTATTCAGAGGTTCCGGGCCAGAAAGATATTCTGTATCTGAAAACGGGGACCCTTGATGACACCGACTCGTTTTCCCCTGATTTCCATGCCTGGTGTGATAGTAAGCAGTCATGGGTGGATATTCCGGACGGTGTGACTCAGATGGCGAGACAATAGCAATTCCAGTTCGGGGGTTTTTCGTTTGCATTGTTGTCGCTTAGCTGAGATCGGCAACACCAACCGGGTCGGTCAACAGTAGTTGCAATGCCATCAATTGAAACGAAGCCACTCATGAGAAACTCTGGGGCCAGCTGGTTCTAAATACCGTAGGCTTTCCTGAGTAGCGACATGGGGTGACTAGTGACTGCGCTGCTATCGGTCAGGTTTTCAATATGGGCGGCTGCCATGGGGCAGTCACTCGCGAAATGGTGGTTCTGTGCAGCGTCAACCTGTTTGACCACGGGTCGGGCAATTTTCAGGGATTTTGATCGGGTCTCTTTTTTTACCGCATAGGTGCCATCGTGGCCTGAACAGCGTTCGATGGTCTGGACCTGAGTGTCAGGCACTAAATTAAGGATGTCCCGGGTCTTATAGCCAATTTTTTGGACCCTTAAATGGCAGGCAACCTGATAACTAATGTCACCGAGAGATTGTTTGAAGTGGGTGTTGAATTCACCCGCTTTGTGGCGCAGGTAGAGATATTCAAAGGGATCGTAGAAAGCTTCCTTAACCTTTTGGACATCTGGATCATCCGGATACATCAGCGGTAATTCCTGTTTGTACATCAGCACGCACGAAGGGATGGGTGCGATCAGGTCATAACCTTCATCGACCATGCTGGCAAGAATCGGAATATTTTTTTGTTTCAATGCATCGACGGAATCCAGGTCGCCCAGTTCCAGTTTGGGCATGCCACAGCAGGCTTCTTTGTTGACCAGATCAATATTGATGCCGTTGTGCTCGAACACTTTGACAAAATCGTCGCCGAGATCCGGGGTATGGTAATTGCCGTAGCAGGTTGCATAAAAAGCCACTTTACCAGTGGTTGCGGCCACTGCTTTAACCTTTATTTTATCGGCCTTTTTGTCGGCGTTGAATTTTTTCCGTAAAGTATTGCGGTGATAGGATGGCAGCGGGGCCTTTTTATGGATGCCCATAGTCGTTTCCAGGGCACTGCGAAACAGCGTGTTGTTATTCAGCGTATTAACCGTCAGGTCGACCAGAGGGATAGTGGTGATAGCTTTGCCTAAAGCATCGGTGCTGGTGAGTATCCTGTCGCGTAAGCGTACCTTGCCTGCTTTGAATTTCTGGGCTTTGGCTCGTAGCATCAAGTGCGGAAAGTCAACATTCCATTCGTGGGGTGGTACGTAAGGGCATTTGGTAAGATAACAGAGATCGCACAGGTAGCATTGATCAACAACCTTGTCGTAATCCGCTTTGTTAACGCCGTCTACTTCCATGGTTTCTGATGCATCGACCAGGTCAAACAGTGTGGGAAAGGTATCGCACAAACTCACACAGCGGCGGCAGCCATGGCAGATATCAAACACCCTTTCCAGTTCTTCATTGAGCTGGTCAGCCCGCCAGAAATTGTCATCTTTCCAGTTCAGAGGATGCCGTGTAGGAGCCTGGAGACTGCCTTCGCGATGTGCTTTCATGTTTGACCCGGTATTGCTGATTTAGTTAATAAGGCAGGATTAAGTTTATTAGGAGTTGAGCGATAGCGCCAATAAAACCGCTTACGCTTATCAATCAAGGCAATTTATTGTGACACCGCGCCTGGAAATAGCAGCAGTTTTGGTGCCGCGCTAACGCTGGATTACTAGCTCTGAATCATTAGCTCGGGGTTATTGATTGCTGGCGCAGGTCGAGTTTTGACCGAATAAGCTGGTGGGCTTTTTTGTTTAGGGGATACTGGATCAAAGGGATAACTGCGAGAAAAAGGCCCAGTGCGGTGCCCACTGAGTAGGTGAGCAAGAGACCGTCAAGGGCCGGTTGCGGGTTTGTCTGGCCAGGGATGAAATTAAAGGCCAGTTCAAGAATGGCAAAGCTGGCACCGACCGCGATTGCGGCTCCGAGTTTGTTGGTTGTCGTCAATAAGGCGAAAAACATGCCGGAGCGCTTTTCGCCTGAATGGAGTTCATCCTGATCTGTGAGATCCGCCATCATTGATCGCAACAGTGTTGGCGCGGCTCCAAAAGCGATACCGTAAGTGAGCGTAAATCCCCACAGGATGAAAATATTCCCGGCTTCGGCTATGGGTAATAGGAGTATGTTGACAGCCGCGCCGTAAAGGAGGGCGATTTTTAGCGCCACATCTTTGCCGATTTTATAAGCGAGTTTTAACCACATGGGCATGGCCAGGAAGCTGGCCATGAAATAGAAAAGCAAGGCTATGCTGGCATGTTCCGGGAGCTTGAAATAGGTGCTGGCGACAAAGATATAAAGGGCACCACTGACTGCTGTGCCAAAACCGGAAGCAAAGTCTGCGGCCAGCAGGCGCCACATGAGCCGGTTATTGACGATGAGGTGGAACTGTTGTTTTATGGCCAGCCGGGTTGGAGAAATGGCCTGACTGTCCGGAACCACCAGTAAAGTGGGGAGGGCGAGAATTGGGAAAAGGATTAAGCAGAACCAACCCATGCTGGCTACCTTATCCTGCTGCTGACTATAACCAGATAACTCAAGAGCGGCAGGTATAGCCAGCACGATGGTCATGCCAGCAATAACAAAAATTTCCCGCCAACCAAATAATCGGGAACGATCATCATAGCTCTGGGACAGTTCTGCTCCCCAGGATTGATGGGCTATAGCCAGCATGGTATAGCCGATATAAAGAGCGATCAGCCAGAACAGGAGATAGCCGGCTGATACTGACTCTTTAACAGGCATGAAAACCATCCAGACTGAAATCAGAAGGATAGGCAGGGACAGAGCAATCCAGTGTTTCCTTCGTCCCCAGCGTGTCTGGAAACGATCGATAGCGTAACCCATGATTGGATCTGTAATGACATCGCTTATTCTGGCTATGGTGAAAATCGTACCGACCATGACAAGGGACAAACCCATTCCTTCACTATAAAAACGAGGTAAGTAGACGGCGATGGGCATGCCCATCGCGGCCATGGGCAGCGATATACCGGAATAGGCGGCTAGAATAGGTGTAGTAAGTGGTTTAACGGGCTGATTTCACTTGTTGATTACGGTTGCTAGTTACCCTACCAGAATTTACCTTAAAATGAGCAGGCCATCGGCGATTTCCTCTGACCTGTTGCGCCCACGGGTTTAAGCCGTAAATCAGTAGGAACTCGAGCATTATTGCCACAATGAGGTGGGAAAACAGAACTCACTCGAGTTAATTACGGTGATATGAATATCTGGAATTAGCTGAAATTAACGTTTGAGGACTAAATGTTCACAAACGTCATTATTGAAAGATGATGCTATTGTAAACAGTTGGCTAGACCGGTTAGCCTGATGGCTGAAATTATCTATGGATTGAAATTATGAAGGTTGTCTATTGCGTTAAAGCGGGCACACATTTGGATTTGGTGTATCAGGATATAGCCCCGCCATCGCCGCCAGGGCCCGGTGAAATCCAGGTTTCGGTTGATGCTAGAGGCATTCAGTTCAGCGATCTGGTGCGGTTTGCAGGGGACTACCAGGATAACGCGGGTTATCCTTTTGTGGTTGGTGGTGAAGGCGGTGGGACCGTTGTTGCAGCGGGTAGCGGCGTGACCCAGGTAGAACCAGGGGATAAGGTTCTTGTGCCAGCGGGTTGTGTTGAAATCGTTAACGTCGCGGAAAAAGCCGCAACCCTCGTTCCGGACGGCATTGACCTTAAAGTAGCCGCTTCATTCAGAAACAATTATTTGACGGCACTGGATGGTTTGACTCGAGCCGGTCTGCAGCCTGGAGAAACGCTTCTTGTTCATGGGGCGGCTGGCGGCGTGGGGCTGGCGGCAGTTGATGTTGGTAAGTTAATGGGTGCCAGCGTCATTGGTACGGCCAGCTCGGATGAAAAACTGGCTGTGGTTAAGCAAATGGGCGCGGATCAGGTAATCAATTACAATAATGGTTTTCGAGAGCAGGTGAAACAGTTGACCAGTGGTCTGGGTGCAGATGTTATTTATGATCCAGTTGGGGGTGATGTGTTCGACGAATCGGTACGAAGTATTGCTCCCTTTGGACGCATTCTGATTGTAGGTTTTACTGGCGGGCGACCCGCCCTTGCTAAAACCAACCACCTGCTGGTTAAGGATGCATCTGTCATTGGCTATACCGTTGGGGGCCTGCAGCGGCATCGACCCCAGTTAGCACGCGGGCATATGCAGGTATTAATGGGTTGGCTCGCTTCTGGAAGAATCCACCCGTTTATTTCCCACGTGCTGCCCATGGCCGATATTGTAGAGGCCTACCAGCTACTGGTGGATCGTAAAGTGGTGGGCAAGGCGATTATCACCAGTTCTAGGTAATCAGATTCGCTTGCTAATTGTGCCGGGTACTGGCATCTGAGCGCCCAGTGTCTGCTCGTTTGAGGTCTGGATGACAGACCCTTGCCGGTCCGGCGAAATCGCTAATGGAGCAGATCCTGGTTGTTAATCCTTATTTAGTGATATACAGGCCTCGCGGAGCAATTTAGCTGCCACTGCGCTATTCACTTTCGACAGGTTCTTAATAATACATTCGGCGGCCTCTGCGACCATTTTCTGTTTCATGGGATGCCCGTCTCTGGCTTTCTCAAACCAATGTATGGCACCCGGCGGCATACCGGCTTCACCATGAATTTCCTCCAGTAGTACTTCTTCTAGCATGTCTTCCCCGTGCCCGGTTGGGCCGCCTATGCCTTTGATGAAGTGTAGTTTTTTTTCTGGGCCACCGATGCCTTTGATGAAGTGAAGGGTGTCGCCTTCTGTTTCAACGACTTCAATATTAATGTGATCCATGTCCTGATGTATGTTTGATCCCCTTGCCCTGTGTTCCCCGTCATTGGACCGGGTGACAAAGATTTTCTTATTGGATGATGGGTTACTGTTATTTTCACCGTCCCCAGAAGTCTTGATGATTTTGATTCTGGTGTTCTTGTTGTTCAGGGCCTTTAACAGTTCGTCATTGAGTTCGATGCCTGCTTCACTGAGGATTTCCACTAGGGTTTCGTGGTTATTATCCTGAGGCTGATCAGACGTGATCTCACTCTCAATGGCTATAGCAATGGCTGATTCATTAGATTCCTGGTCCGCCCTGGTCAGCACAGGTGATACCAGCAGAACGACTAGGAATGCGCCGATAAATTTTTGCATGTGAGGATGTCCTTTCATTGGTGTCTTTAAATTAATTGTCTCTTAAATTAATTGCTTTAAAAAATTAATTGCTTTAAATTAATTGCTTTAAATTAATTGCTTTAAATTAATTGCTTTAAATTAATTGCTTTAAATTAATTGCTTTAAATTAAATTTCTTAATTATTGTTTCTCAATTAAAGTTACTAACCAGGTTAAGTTTTTGGCCATGGTAGGGTTGGTCTATTCGAATACCTGCTCCAGATAGAATGCCTGCTTGCTTCGAAACTGAAGTGCTGACCTGACTTAATGCCTAGCTTGAAGTTTATCCAATAGTTGTCGAATGCCAAGCGCTTGCAAGCCCAAACGATAGTTTTATGAGGTAGAGCGACTTACCAGACTTGTATTTCAGGCGGTCGCGGTCATCAAGCCCTAGTTTTCGTTAAATTCCTTCAGGCCCTGGTGGTCGCCGTCCTGGACAGTACGGTAGGTTGCCTGTGCTTCGAGCAGAGTAACCTGATCAGAAGGGTCAATAGGAATTGGTTCACTAACAGGGTGAATAGGTGGGTAGACCTCAACGGTATATTGGCTGCCTAACATTTTCAACGCGAACCAGCGGGTCGTGGCTATGGCATTACTGGAGGTAACAATGCCGACGTCAAACCACGAGCAGGGAAGCAGGAATTCAGTTTTGCAGAAATAAAGGTTCTCCACTAGTTGGCTTGATTTTTCTTCCATAAACAGGCTTGAAGCTGGAACGTCTCGTTCAATCAGAGCGTAACGCATGGCTTCTGCCTGGCTTCTGACAGGCTTGATATCAAGGTCTTTTGGGTATCCACCGGAAAGAAGAACTTGTGCGGTACCGCCGGCCTGGAAAATCCCGGCTGCTAGATCACACCGCTGGCGGACCGTGGGATCATCAAAGCTATGGCTGTGGCCCAGAACAATGAGTACGTCATGGTAGTGTGGTACGGTCATGGGTTGCATATTCTCCACTGTCGTTTCTTCACCTGTTGGTCAGGCCCTTTTTACGGCCAAACCGCTTTCTGGTATTGCAGGTTACAGTCAACAGGACCTCAGCAGCCTGGACTCTTGGCGCAGTATCCGGTGATTTATAGCTATGCCTTATGCACTCAGTTCAAAACCGCGGTAGTGTTGTTCAGCCACCTCTGAACAGATTTGCGCATAGGCAGGGAAGCCACCTGCGAAAGGCATGAAAATCCTTGGTTTACCTGGCACATTGGCACCCAGATACCAGGAATTACAAGTGGGGAACAGCGTACCATTGGCGATTTCGTTGGTTTGGGTCACCCAATCGTTTTCTGCTTCTTCAAGGGCTTCGATGGTGCTCAGGTTGTTGTCGCGCAGATGGGTCATGCAATCGATTATCCAGTTTACATGCTGCTCGATAGTGATAATCATGTTTGACAGCACAGACGGACTGCCCGGCCCGGAAACAGTAAAGAAATTAGGAAAACCATAAGTGCATAGGCCAAGGTAGGTTCGTGGGCCTGCGTGCCATTTTTCCTGCAGTGAAATACCGTCTTTGCCGGTTATATCTATTTTCAGCAGACTGCCGGTCATGGCATCAAAGCCGGTAGCGTAGATAATCATATCGAATTGATAGTGCTGGTCTTTGTGGATGAGGCCTTCAGCTGTGATTTCCTCTATAGGATGCTCGTTTACATTCACTAGCTGCACATTGGGTCTGTTATAAGTCTCGAAGTAATGGCTGTCTACGCAGACTCGTTTACATCCCAGGACCTGATCAGGACAGAGCAGTTCGGCAATTTCGCTGTCCTTTACGATTGTTCTTATTTTGTTGCGTACAAAGGTCGCGGCAATATCGTTGGCTTGCTTGCTGGCGCCAGTATCGCCGAAAGCACCGGTGAAACCCAGTCCCCCTTCTTGCCATTTTGTTTCAAAACGCGCCTGTCGAGTGTCGTCATCTGCGTCAAAAATAGAATCGTCCCAGCGCGACTGGTGTGCACCGAAAGCTGCATACATCTGCCTGTTTTCTTCTCTGAATGCCGGGTAGGAGTCTTTGATAGAGGCAGCGTATTGTTTATCCAGAGGGTGATTGTGTGCAGGAATAGAAAAATTGGCGGTGCGTTGAAATACGGTCAGGTGCTCACAGCTTTCGGCAATAAGCGGTATTGACTGTATTGCCGATGAACCGGTGCCAATAATACCAACACGTTTTGAGCTGAAATCTACTGGACTGTGTGGCCAGTCGCCAGTATGAAATGACTCACCGCTGAATATATCGATGCCTTTGAATTTAGGCAGGTTGGTAGAAGACAGGCACCCGGTCCCCATGATGCAGAATTTGGCTCGGTAGACCTTGTTATGGTCGGTGCTAACCAGCCATTCCTGGTCATCCTCTTGATAGTGTGCAGACAGGACCCGGGTACCGAAGTTGATATGCGGGCGCAGGTTGAATCGGTCAGCAACGTGGTTTGCGTAGCGAAGAATTTCCGGCTGGGATGCGTACTTTTCTGTCCAGTCCCAATCCTGCTGGAGGGTATCATCGAAAGTATATGAGTACTCCATACTCTGGACATCACAACGTGCGCCGGGATAGCGATTCCAGTACCAGGTGCCGCCTACATTATCGCCAGTTTCAAATACAATGGGCTGGAAATTTTCTTTCAATAGCCGATGTAAAGCGTACATTCCGGCGAATCCAGCGCCTACGATAACGGCATCAACTCGCTGTTCAGACATAGATCACGGTTCCTTTTTATCTTCATTGAATTGAAATTGTTCCACGTCTTGTGCATGGACACAAACGCTCAAACTGCGCATACTCTGTGCCGAAATTGATAGATTGGCAGTTGCCCCGGGAACGTGACTATGCATCCTACCTTAATTGTATTGACCATGGCACAGTGTTTGGCGCAGACGGGTGCGCCAATGGTGGTTTTATTAGGCGGTATTATTGGTGCAACGCTGGCACCATCATCGGATCTGGCGACTTTGCCATTGGCGCTGATGATAGTCGGTACAGCGGCTACAACCGTGCCGGCATCGCTGCTCATGCGCAGGTTTGGCAGAAAACCCGGATTTATTTTTGCGGCAGGCTATGCCAGTTTAGGTGGTTTGCTGGCAGCCTATGCTGTGACAAATGAACATTTCCCTTTGTTCTGTTGCGCTACCTTTCTCATTGGCAGTCACAATGCCTTTATTCAGCAGTATCGTTTTGCTCTGGCGGAAGTGATTCCTGCAGAAAAACTGGGTCGATATCTGTCGGTTCTTATGCTGGCAGGTGTGGTCGCCGCCTATATAGGGCCTGAGCTGGCCACCCGTTTAAAGCATGTGAGCGGTATGGCGCTTTACGCCGGTTCATTTATCGGCTTGAGTTTTTTTATGTTGGCTGCAATGATCGTATTGTTTTTTTATCGTCCCGGAAAGATGCCGGTTGCAGTCAAAGGGCAAAGCGGTAGGCCGCTTCTGGAAATTGCCCGACAGGTCAATTTTAAACTTGCCCTGGGCGCTGCTGTGGCCGCGTGGAGCATCATGAGCCTGCTCATGACAGCGACACCGTTGAGTATGCATCACCTTGATCTGTTCAATCTGGAAGACACCGCCTGGGTCATTCAGAGCCATATCATGGCTATGTTCCTTCCTTCCTTGTTCAGCGGAATGCTCGTGGACAGGTATGGCCCCTTGAAAATCATAGCAGCCGGGGCTGTTATACTACTGGCCTGTCTTTTGGTTGCCTGGGGCGATCTCTTTTTGATTCATTACTGGTGGTCTATGGTGTTACTGGGTGTAGGTTGGAATTTCATGTTCCTGGGCGGTACCACTTTGCTCACCAAGACCTATCGGCAGGGAGAACAGTTTAAGGTCCAGGCATGTAATGATTTTGTTGTTTTTTCGTTGCAGGGGGTCGCTGCCTTGAGTTCCGGATTCCTGTTGTTGAATTGGGGTTGGGACTTTTTAGTCTATATAAGCGCGCCGTTCCTGTTGATACCCATTATTATTATGATTCGTTACCGGAATGCCTTTGTACCTTCTGCGGCGAACCCATAGGAGATAATATTTGTGGCCGAATTTGTTATACCGCCAGTTGATGTTGTCGGTTTGCCTGTGAGTGGCAGCAGCGGACAGTTTCCGGTAGCACAGATATATTGTGTGGGCCGCAATTACGCCGATCATGCTATTGAAATGGGGCATAATCCTGATCGTGAAGCGCCGTTTTTCTTTTTGAAGCCCGGCTATGCTTTGTTAAGTGGTGGTGGTGCTCTTAGCTACCCGAGTATGACCCAGGACCTTCACCACGAAGTGGAGTTGGTTGTCGCGCTGGCCAGGGGTGGAGAAAATATTACGGTGCATGAGGCGCAGGATTTAATCTATGGTTTTGCGGTGGGGATCGATCTAACACGTCGTGATCTCCAGGCGCAGGCAAAAAAACTGGGACGACCCTGGGATGCTGGCAAAACTTTTTTGCATGCCGCCCCCTGTTCTGAATTACGACCCGGGTCATCGCTGCAGTCCATCCATCAGGCTAAGATCAAGTTGAGCGTAAATGGTGAGATTCGCCAGTCTGGAAACCTTGATCAGATGATTTGGAAGGTACCTGAAATCATAGCCAGATTGTCAGAATGCTTTCCCCTGCGAGGTGGTGATCTAATCTTTACTGGCACGCCAGCTGGCGTTGGTCCAGTACAGACAGGTGATGAATTGCATGCGGAAATTGAAGGTATCGGTTCATTACGGGTGAGTGTAAAGCAGTGACTCGTTCAAAGGGGCTGGTTCCGGTCCGGCGCAGAAATCAGATTCAGTGAAAGTGTGCCTGTTTGAGGCCGCTCCTGGATTTGTATCAATTGCTCTGGAAAGGCCGGATGGCAGTACCTGGCAAGGTAAGCAATTGGAATGAGGCTCAGGGCAGCATTTTCTGGCAGCGCGCCGCCCAATGATGGCCCGTAGCAGGTATAATAGGCGACCATGATTGATTCGCCTTCAATACTCTGCCGTGCCAGCAACGTTGTCTGTGAAAGGAATCAACGCACGTTATTTTCTGATCTCAGTTTCAGGCTTGAGCGTGGCCAGATACTACATCTAAAGGGCCCCAATGGTTCTGGTAAGACCACCCTGTTGCGAATCCTTGCAGGGCTATTCATAGACTATGATGGTGAGATTGAATGGCAGAAAGATCATGGCTTGATTTACGCTGGGCACCAATATGCCGTACAGGGACAGCTTACCCCGCTTGAAAATATCAGCTTTATATTGAGCCTCCAGGGAATTGCAGTAGCCAGAGATGAGATTTACCGGGCATTAGCTGACTTTGGTCTTGAAGATACTCGGTTTAGCCTGTGCAGAGAACTGTCAGAGGGGCAGCGTAAACGCGTGACCTTGTGCAGGTTGAAGTTGATCAAACAATCTGTCTGGCTGCTGGATGAACCCTACAGCGCTTTGGATGAAGCCGGCGCTGCGTTATTGAGCCGTCTCTGTGAGCAACATCTCAAGGATGGCGGTGGGCTGGTCATGACCAGCCATCAAGCTATTCCAATTGCCCATTCCATCCATACTCTGGAATTGCAGCCGTGTTTTTAAGCGTGCTCAATCGAGAGTTGCGCATTGCCGCGAGAAGTCCTGGAGAATGGTTGCAACCCCTGTGCTTTCTATTGATTGTTATGACCCTGTTTCCATTGGGTATTGGGCCTTCCCCAGAGTTACTGGCAATGCTTGCTCCTGCGCTTATCTGGATCACTGCGCTGATGGCAGTATTATTATCAGTTGATCGCTTGTTCCGGGATGATTTTGAGGATGGAACGCTAGAACAACTGGTACTGAGTTCAGGACCTGTCTGGCTTAATAGCCTGGCGAAAGTAGGTGCTCACTGGCTGTTTACGGGTTTGCCGATTGTCTGCCTCAGCCCGTTTCTTTGTATCATGATGAATCTCAGCAGTCAGTGGATGCCAAAAATTGCGCTCTCCTTGCTATTGGGAACCCCCATACTCAGCCTGCTGGCAGCCCTGGGCGGTGCCTTGACAGTGGGTTTAAGGCAGGGCAGCGCACTGCTTCCTGTGATCATCATGCCGCTGATGATTCCAGTTCTGATCTTGGCCACTCAAGCGATCGCATCGCCCGCGTCTGGACACGCTTATTTTTTATGGCTTGGAGCGCTATTGAGTTTTTCGCTGACGTTCCTTCCCCTGGCAATAGCTGCCAGTCTGAAAGTGGCAGTGAGTCGTTAATCGGCCTGCTCGGCTTAATAATCTGATAAAATCACCGGTCGCGCGAGCAAGGCTTTGGTTAAAGGTAATTGATATGAACATTAGGCTGTGGAACTGGATACATAAGCTTGGCTCAGCGAAGCACTTTTATCGCTTCAGTAGTTTGATTCTGCCCGGTCTGTGGGTGGTTTCTGTGCTGATCCTGTCGTTAGGATTGTATGCAGGTCTGGTGCTAGCCCCAGCTGATTATCAACAAGGCGATTCGTTTCGGATAATGTATATTCATGTACCTGCTGCCATCCTGTCCCAATCCAGTTATGTGATGATGGCCAGCATGGGGGCTCTGTTTCTTATTTGGAAGATTAAACTTGCTGATGTGGCCATGCGAACAGTTGCACCTATCGGCGCTGCAATAACCTTTGTTGCTTTGTTAACTGGGGCAATCTGGGGCAAACCAACCTGGGGAACCTGGTGGGTCTGGGATGCCCGACTAACATCAACGTTGATTCTGATGTTTCTTTTCCTGGGTGTGTTAGCAATTCGCAATGCAGCCGGAAATGGGCCTGCTGCGGGACGAATGGCAGCGATCCTTGCTGTTATCGGGGTTATTAACCTGCCAATCATAAAATATTCGGTGGACTGGTGGTTTACTTTGCATCAGCCAGCCAGTTTTTCCTTGACTGAACGGCCAACCATGCCTGTGGAAATGTGGCTGCCGTTAGTGGTGATGATCCTGGGATTTTACTGCTGGTTCTTCGCTTTGTGGATCCTGCGTATCCGCACTGAAGTGCTGGTAACAGATGCAAACAAGGATTGGGTAAGGCAACTGGTGAATCAGCGATGAGATTTACGTCGATCTCGGTTTTTCTGTCCATGGGAGGCTATGCGGAATATGTCTGGAGTGCCTATGGAGTCACTATTGCAGTTATGATTATGATGACCTTGCTCGCGCTGCTGAAATCCAGGCGGACGCTGCAGAAATTAAAATTCGAACACGCTTTGAAGGCAAAAAGGCAAGTGAAACCGTGAAGTTTGGTATGATGAAAACACATCGCAGGAACCAGTTATTGCTCATCGCTGTGTTGATTCTGGGCGCAGGTGCAACGCTCGCCCTGGTTATGCAGGCGCTAACCGAAAACATTAATTTGTTTTATTCTCCTGCGCAGGTTGTAGCCGGGGAAGCGCCGGTTAACCAGCGTATTCGCGCGGGTGGTATGGTGGTGGAGGGCAGCGTTCAGCGCGCAGTCGACTCACTGCAAGTGAATTTCCTGATCGGTGATTTAAGGTCTGCGCAGTTCCCAGTGGTATTTGAAGGTATTTTGCCGGACCTGTTTCGCGAAGGTCAAGGCGTGATCGCCGGCGGTAACCTGAATGAGAGTGGTGTCCTGATCGCTGATGAAATTCTTGCCAAGCATGATGAAAACTATATGCCACCAGAAGTGCTGCAGATGATGGCGTCAGAGCAGGAAAAAAACCTGCCGTGATTATTGAATTAGGACACTTTGCACTCATTCTCGCCCTGGCTATGAGCTGCTGTCTGGCGGTGTTGCCGGCTATTGGCGTTCATATGGAGAAGGCGGTTTTAATGCGCACCGGTGGGTCTTTGGCAGCGGGCATGTTTGTGTTTACCCTGATCAGTTTTATTTGCCTGGCGCTCGCTTTTATCGGTGACGATTTTTCAGTTGCTTATGTGGCAAGGAATTCCAATAGCCTGCTGCCGGTTTATTATAAACTCTCAGCAGTTTGGGGTGCCCACGAGGGTTCCTTCCTGCTCTGGTGCCTGGTCATGTCGAGCTGGACCCTGGCAGTGGCCTTGTTCAGTCAACAGTTAACCGATGACATGCGCGCCAGGGTGTTGGCTGTGCTGGGCAGTGTCAGCATTGGTTTCTATTTATTTTTGATATTTACTTCTAATCCGTTTGACAGGACCCTGCCTTTTTTCCCTTCTGAAGGCACTGACCTGAACCCCTTGCTGCAGGACTTTGGACTGATCGTTCATCCACCTCTCCTTTATATCGGCTATGTTGGATTATCCGTGCCTTTTGCTTTTGCCATTGCCAGTTTGTCCTCTGGCAAGCTTGATGCAGCCTGGGCAAGGTGGTCCCGGCCATGGACCAATGCCGCCTGGGCATTTCTAACCATGGGTATCACCTTAGGCAGTTGGTGGGCCTATTATGAACTGGGCTGGGGAGGATGGTGGTTTTGGGATGCGGTGGAAAACGCATCATTTATGCCCTGGCTGATTGCCACGGCGCTGATACATTCGCTTGCAGCCACCGAAAAACGGGGTGTTTTCAGGTCCTGGACGGTATTGTTAGCCATCTCTGCTTTTTCATTCAGTCTGTTGGGTGCTTTTCTGGTGCGGTCCGGTGTGCTGACCTCTGTCCATGCTTTTGCGGTCGATCCTGAGCGGGGTGTTTTCATTCTTTGGTATCTGGTTATTGTCATCGGTGGATCGTTATTGCTGTATGGCATCAGGGCGGGGAAGATGGGCGTTAGTGTTGGATTTGGCTGGCTCAGTCGGGAAAGTTTTATTCTAGCGAATAATCTGATTCTGACAGTGTCAGCGATCACAGTTTTACTGGGCACTATCTATCCGTTGATTTATGAATGGTTCAGTTCAGGTCAGAAAATTTCAGTAGGGCCGCCTTATTTCAATATGGTTTTCGTGCCCTTGATGTTACCGCTGATTGTGTTGATGGCCTTGAGTAGCGGCTCGCGATGGCGCAGGACAACAACTGAGGTTTTATTGGCCAAGCAGCCGTTAAGGCTGCTGCTAAGCGGCGTTGTTTGCCTGATTTTCTGCTTGCTGACTTCAACCTGGAATTTGTGGTTTCTGGCGGTTTCCTTCATTTCCATCTGGTTAATTGTTAATTTGCTGGCAGACGTCCGTTTTCGTCTGGGCAAGCGGGGATTTGCTGGCTTACTGAAACAGACCCCGTCCTACTATGGCATGTGGCTGGGACATATAGGTATAGCTTTGAGTGCGCTTGGGATTGTGACCACGGTTATCATGAGTGAAGAAATTGACCTGTTGATGTCGCCTGGAGATAAAACCCAGATCGCCGGCTATGATCTTACCTTTGAAGGTGTGGAAAGGGTTATGGGTCCCAATTATAGTGCTGATAGAGGCATTTTTGAGATCAGCAGACAGGACCGGGTAATTGAGATGCTATACCCCGAGAAAAGGTTGTACTCACCCTCGCAGAATGTCATGACAGAAGCCGATATTAGTGTCAGCTTCTGGCGTGATGTGTATGTTGCGCTGGGCGAGCCCATCGGTAATCAGGCCTGGTCGGTACGAGTCCATGTAAAACCATTGGTTCGCTGGATCTGGTTGGGCGGGATCCTGGTAGCTATAGGCGGTTTTACGACGATTTTGGACAAACGCTACCGAAGGCTGAAAATAGCCCGGCAGCAGCAGTTCAGATCAGATACACCCGTGCAGGCAAGCCTGGCATGATAGTTGCCAGACGATTCCTAGTGCCGCTCTTTGGCTTCCTCGGGTTAGTGACCGTCCTGGCTTTGGGTTTCAGATTACAAGATCCCCATTTGTTACCATCACAGATGCTTAACAGGCCCTTGCCCGCATTTAATCTGCCGCGATTAGGCAATCCTTCAAAAACGTGGAGTGAAAAAGATCTTTACGGCAAAGTGAGTTTGTTGAATGTGTGGGCAACTTGGTGCCCGAGTTGTGTTCATGAGCACCCCCAACTGATGCGTATTAGTCGTGAGCAAGATATTTCAATTTTCGGCATCAATTACAACGATGACACGGTAAAAGCGCTGGCCTGGTTGCAGCGTTATGGTGACCCGTTTCAGCTTAATATTGCCGATCATGATGGTCAGCTGGCAATTGATTTAGGTGTCTATGGCGCGCCCGAAACCTTTCTTTTGGATGCCAAGGGTATCATTCGTTATCGTCATGTGGGGGTTGTCGATGAACAGGTCTGGGCTGACATATTCACACCGATGATTGCTGAATTAAATCGTCAAGACGGAGGCAGTTAAGTGCAGACGCTTCGATGCCTGCTGGTTTTTGTTCTGATGAGTGGGTCTGCCCATGCAGCTATTGATGCCTATGTCTTTCCTAGCAAGGATCTGCGTGCCAGATATTATGACCTGATAGAGCAGTTGCGATGCCCGCAGTGCCTGAACACCAATCTGGCAGGTTCAGATGCCATGATTGCACAGGATCTTCGACGTGAGGTCCACCGAATGATACTCGAAGGGCAGACTGACGCTGAAATCCTACAATTCATGCATCATCGGTATGGTGATTTCGTGCTTTATAAGCCTCGTTTTAATTCTTCAACCTGGGTTCTCTGGTTAGCGCCAGGGATGGTTTTTTGTGTGGCCCTGGCAGGCTGTATTATCATGGTTCGCCGCAGGCAGAGCCAGGGCAGTGTTAGCCTCAGTGATCTGGATCGACAGCGACTCGATCAATTGCTCAGGGATAAAGCATGATCGCCTTCTGGTTGCCTGCTTTGCTACTGCTGGTGGTTGCTGTTGCTTTTGTTCTGTTTCCGCTGTTTCGGGTGAAACGTCCTGCAGGCGTTGATCGAACACGCGTTAACCTGGAATTGTTCCGTGAAAGAACGGCCGTTCTAGAGCAGCAACTGGCTGAGGATTCAATTGATTTATTTGAGATGGAGACGCAGCTTGTTGAACTTCAGCAGAACCTGCTCAGTGATATAGACGATCCGTCTGACCCAGCAGTTCAGGTCAACGGTACATCGGCGGTCGACAGGTCTAAGAAAACCATGGACTGGCGGGTGGTCGTGCTGATGGCAGCCATGTTCGTTCCCCTTTGTGCATTTTTGATATATACCGATTTAGGCTTTTCAAAGGGGGCTATATCAGATGTATTGGCGGCAGATCGAATCAGTGAGGTTGACCCGAATGATGAAGCCAGCGTCGCCGATATGGTAGAAGCTTTAGAGCAGACTCTGTCGAGAAAGCCGGATAACGATAGAACTCGCTTTATGCTCGGCCAGTCTTATTTGCGCCTGTCCCGATTTGCAGAGGCGGTTTCCGTATTTGAAGCGATGCGAATGAAGTACCCTGCGGACGGAAATATTGCAGCAAGGTTTGCTGAAGCGCTGTTTCTGGCTGAAGGAGAGGTCATTACTGGGCCCGTCAGAGAGGCCATCGATGGAGTGCTGGCTATCAACCCTCATTCGGTCGGCATGCTCGAAATACTAGCCATGGATGCTTTTCGGAGGAACGATCTGGCGACTGCGAAAGCCCATTTTCAACATGCTGCGGAATTTGCTGAAACTTCACGCGCCGCGGTGATTCGTCGGGTATTGGCACAGCTTCCCGGAAGTGATTCCGATGATTCAGGCAAGACAGCAAGTCTCAACTCAAAGGCTGGGTCTTCACCGATGAAGTCGGTGTCTGTGCTGGTTGAATTGTCTTCCGACCTTGTGCTTTCGGGGCCAGCATCGGTTTTTGTTTTCGCAAGAGCTGTGACTGGCCCGCCAATGCCCCTGGCGGTACGTAAATTATCCAGTGAGCAATTACCTGCACTGGTGCAACTGACTGAAGAAATGGCTATGTTTCCGGGAATGAGTCTAAAGGATTTCTCGGAAGTAGTACTGGTGGCTCGAATATCAGAAAGTGGCGTTGCTAATCCGTCGCCAGAAGATTTTGAAGTTACTTCACAGGTTATTCAGCTGGACCAGGTGCAGGGTGTTATCAAGCTGCAGATCAGTCAGAGGCGAGGTGGGGGTTAACCTTGGTTATGCCGCTGATACCTTGGCATGCGGGGAAGGGATGAAGCAGGCGCCCTGGGCCTGACCTTCTGATTGCAATATCAGTTGTGGTAACGCGAATAAATTAGGAGATACGCCATTGGCTCTGACTCGGTGCTCAGGATAGTGACTTTTCAATAGGTCAGCAATATTTTCAGGCAGATCCGACATCATGCTCAGCATTTCAGTGCCGGAGACGTCAATTCGTGGCTGGTGCGCCGCCTGGCCGGCATCCATATTGAAGTCCATGATAAAGGAAGCGAGTTGAAACACCGCAGGGAAGATCTTCCGCCCGCCACAAGCTCCCAGAGCGAACCAGTCACCGTTTGACTTTCTGCCGACCACAGGACACATATTACATAGAGGTTTTCGTCCGGGAACGACTGAATTGGGGCCACCTGGCCTTGGGTCAAACCACATCATGCCATTGTTCAGCAACACACCTGAATCTGGCAGCATAATGCGAGAACCGAATCCCGACATGATGGTTTGAGTCAGAGATACCATATTGCCTTCTTGATCGGTGCAGCAGATATGAGATGTGTTGCCGGAATGGCCTTGACCCGCTCCCAGATTAAGCAAGCGATTCTCATAGGAAGAATAGAGTGATTCGGCAAAAGCACGATAGGAATTTTCATCTGGGGTATCTGGTGGCTGAGGCATCAGAGAATTGAGCCTGGTCAGCGCATGTATGATACTGGGTCCGGCAGTGAGTTCTCCGGATACATAGAAATCATGTTCTCTGTATCTGAGGAAAAGGGGGTCGGTGATCACTGCCTGGTATTGGTTGAGGTCTTCCTGACTGATTTTTGAACCCGCATTGTTCAGATCCTGGACAATTTTCTGAGAAAGTGTTCCGGTATAAAAAGACTCAGGGCCTTCGGCCTGGATCTGCCGGTAGGTTGTAGCCAGGGAACCCAGAGGCATATAACTCAATAGCCCTTCTGCATGAGCAGTAGGGGGTAGGCCATCGCTGAGATAGGTCTCTGTTGTCGTCTTGTACTGGCGAAGGCCCCTTGCTAGCTGGTTAATTTTGCTGCAACTGTACCAGTCCAGAGGTAAGCCCAGTTCTGCCTGCTGGCAGGCAGGTTCGATTAACTTGCTGAACGGTAGGCTACCAAACGCCTGGCTGGCCAGCCCCATGCCCTTTAGGTACCCTGGGATGGCCACGGCCAGAGGGCCATGAATATTGGTATCGTTAGTAACTGCGGGCCAGTTAAATGAGTCCGAGGCATTGGTACCCTCGTCAGCCAGAGGATAATCTGCCGGACTGCTTGCCAGTGGTGCCTGCATACCGAATTCAACGATCTGAACACGATTTTGTTTGGCTTGGTACACGGTCATGTATCCACCACCGCCAATTCCGCTCATCCAGGGTTCCACAGTACCCAGCATCAGGCCTGTGGCAATCGCCGCATCTACTGCATTACCACCCATTTGAAGAATTTTAGCGCCTGCATCGGATGCCAGATAGTGCTGGCTGGCAACCAGACCATTCTGGCCAGTGATAGCGGGCTTGGATAACTGCCAGTGTTCTTTTGCGGATATAGGCATGAGAGGCGTCCTGTATCAATGGAGGCTACGCCAGACCCGTTCATCTGACAAGTTGTATTGTCTTGCTTGTGCAGGATGGGCCAATAGGCTATTTTGGGACAGAAATGCAATTAAAGGATAGGACTATGAGTGCAGATGGAAGTTGGGCTGTAAAGTTGAACTCTCCCATGGGAGCGCAGGATGCGGTATTAACCCTGAAAACAGATGGTGACAGCTTGTCCGGTTCTATGGATGGCCCGCAGGGGAGCCAGGCGTTTTCCGGTGGTACCGTTGACGGCGATAATGTTTCCTGGGTAATTGATATGACCCAGCCGATGCCCATGAAGTTGGAGTGCAGTGGCACCGTTGATGGCGATAATATCTCTGGTACCGTCAAACTGGGTGCTTTTGGTCAGGCAACGTTCGCAGGAACCCGGGCTTAATTCTGGGTCGCGATGATTCGTGCGTTCACCCGCAGAGTCGAATTTTTTTTAGAATAGAAGTCTGACTCGTATCAGGATCACCCTGGCTTTGCTGATTAACCCGGTGGTTGTGACCACGGCTTAGTGTGCACAATCCGAGACCGCTATGGGTCTCTCAGGCGGTTCTGCCAGGGGTATAATTGTGGTCAGGAATTCGCCTGAAAGCGAGTTTATGAGTCTATTAAGGGTTCTTGTTAAGAGCGGCTGAGGTTCTTTATTAGGAGCGGCTGAGGGCTCTTTATTAAAAGCTGGCTGAGGGCTCCATTAAAAGCGGCTGAGGGCTCTTGTTAAGAGCAGCTGAGGGCTCTTTATTAGGCGCGGCTGAGGGCTCTTTGCCCGGGATAAGCGAGTTAGTGCAGGCAAACCGGGGTCATTGAATAATGTCCTGATAATGGCTCGCTGCTTGTCTGCGGGAGTCGAAAGGTTGATGATTATCAACTATTTTCGAGAACAGTTTTTCGCAGGAGACATCATCGTATATGATGGAGCGGTTGCCCTCATGAAGACCGCGAATTACCCATGACTTTGCCTTTCGTACACTTAAGAGTTCACTCCGAGTATTCTCTCGCGGATGGTATGGTCAGGATCAAAGAGTTGGTTGCTGAAACCCGCCAGCAGGGTATGCCAGCAGTCGCGATTTCCGATATCAGCAATCTGTTCGCACTGGTTAAGCTGTACCAGGCAGCCCTGGAAGGGGGCATTAAGCCGATTGTGGCCTGTGACGTCGTAGTTCAGGGTCTGGATAATAAAGACCCGCCGTCAACATTAGTTCTGATCGCCCAGACCTCAGTGGGTTACCAGGGACTTTCAAGGTTATTATCCAAAGCCTATACCCACGGCCAGGAATCAGGCAAACCAATCCTGAATCGGGATTGGATCAGACAGGAGTCCACTGACCTGATAGCGTTGTCCGCCGCATTGGATGGCGATATTGGAAAGGCCATTGCCATGGGCAATCTACAGGAAGCCGTCAGTCGGACAAACTACTGGCAACAGCTGTTTCCCGAGCGGTTTTATATTGAGTTACAGCGTACCGGTGCGCCAGGTGAGGCTGATTACGTGACGGCTGCTTTGGATGTGGCAAGAGAAACCGATTGTCCTGTGGTGGCCACCAATAACGTGCGATTTCTGCATAAAGTTCAGTTTGATGCGCATGAAGTGCGGGTCTGCATCCACCAGGGTAGAACAGCAGATGACCCGAGGCGTGAAAAACGCTACAGCGAAGAACAGTATTTAAAGTCTTCTGAAGAAATGGCTGAGTTATTCAGCGATATACCCGAGGCGATTGAGAATACTTATCGAATCGCTCAGCGTTGCAGCGTCATTCTGACCCTGGGCAAATCGTTCTTGCCTGAATATCCCGTTCCAGCAGGAAAAACGATGGAGACGTTTCTGGAAGATGTAGCCATGGAAGGGCTGGAAAATCGAATTTGTACCTTCCCGGTGGAAAAAAAGCCAGCTGACCAGGCATGGCGGAAGGCCTATATGGATCGACTCTCATTTGAACTTAGTGTCATCAACAACATGGGTTATCCGGGTTATTTCCTGATCGTAATGGAGTTTATTCAATGGGCTAAGGATAACGATATACCGGTGGGACCAGGTCGGGGTTCTGGAGCAGGCTCATTGGTTGCTTATGCTCTGAATATTACGGATATCGACCCCTTGGAATACGACCTGCTATTCGAACGTTTTCTGAATCCTGAACGTGTATCGTTACCTGATTTTGATATCGATTTCTGTATGGATGGCAGGGACCGAGTGATCCAGCATGTAACAGAGCGTTATGGTTTTGAGTCAGTTTCACAGATTATTACCTTTGGTACCATGGCAGCAAAAGCCGTTGTCCGAGATGTTGCAAGAGTTCAGGGAAAACCTTATAGCCTTGCCGATAAATTATCTAAATTGATACCGTTTGAACCTGGCATGACGCTGGCTAAGGCGATGGAAGAAGAACCGCTGCTGGTTGAGTTTGTGGAACAGAGTAGTGAAGCCGCAGAAATTATGGAAATGGCTTATAAACTGGAGGGGTTGGCCCGAAATATAGGTCGACATGCCGGCGGTGTGGTTATAGCGCCCACGCTATTAACGGATTTCACACCCGTTTATAAAGATGAAGCCAGTGCCGCGCATATGACGCAGTACGATATGAATGACGTGGAGAAGGTTGGCCTGGTTAAATTTGATTTCCTTGGCCTTAGAACGCTGACTATTATTGATAAAGCGGTGAAATCGATTAACGCCAGAGCCGTGGTAGAGGGAGAGCCTCAGGTTGATATTGATAAGCTGGATCTTGAAGATGCCGCTATTTATGAGAATTTACGTGAAGCCCGGACGACAGCAGTATTTCAGCTTGAATCGAGGGGAATGAAGGATTTGATGAAACGGGTTAAGCCGTCCAGGTTCGCGGATATAGTCGCCCTGGTTGCTTTATTCAGACCCGGGCCGTTACAACTTGCAGATGACTTCATTCGCCGAAAACACGGAATTGATGAAGTAGATTATCTGCACCCGAGCCTTAAAGACGTTCTGGTAGATACCTATGGTGTGATGCTTTATCAGGAACAGGTGATGCAGATAGCGCAGATATTAGCGGGTTATTCTTTAGCAGATGCAGATCTGCTGCGCAGGGCCATGGGCAAAAAGAAACCGGAAGAGATGGCTCAGCAGAGAGAGGTGTTCATTGCGGGAGCGATGAAGAATAGTGTCAGCGAAAAGCAGGCTGATTATATTTTTGGTTTGATGGAAAAATTCGCTGGCTATGGATTCAATAAACCGCACTCCGTCTGTTATGCATTGATTGCTTACCAGACTGCTTGGCTGAAGCATTATTATCCGGCAGATTTCATGGCAGCGGTGATGTCCGCAGATATGCAGAACACCGATAAGATTGTAACCAACGTAGAAGAATGTCGAGAAATGGGCTTGCAACTGGCGCCGCCGGATGTGAATAAGGGCGAGTTTCGGTTCACGCCGAAGCCTGATAATCGCATTGTTTACGGTCTGGGTGCGATAAAGGGACTGGGTGAAGGCGCCATAAATATAATTATTCAGGCTCGTCACAACGATGGCCCGTTCAGTAATTTGTTCGAGTTCTGCAAGAGAGTGGATCCAAGAAGAATCAATAGAAGAGCACTAGACGCTTTAGTTGGATCGGGTTCGCTGGATGAACTGGTATCGGAGCAGGGCGCCCAGCAGGGTAGCCCGGTAGACTATAAACGTGCCCTGCTTTATGCCAACCAGGAAGAAGCTGTAAAGATGGCTGAGCAGGATGCCAGGAATATCGAATCGGGAACTGACGACTTGTTTGGTAGTTTCAATCCTGTTGAGGGTCATGTTAGCCACCCGTCTCGACCGGTGGTAAAAGGCTTGTCTATGCAGGTAAGACTAGCCAAGGAAAAAGAAACCCTGGGTCTGTATCTGACGGGTCATCCGATTGACGTCTATCGGCCAGAATTAAAGCATCTAGCTGGCTGCAGGATCAGTGAGCTGAGAGCCAGTCAGTCCGAACAAACGGTTGCTGGCTGGGTAGTGGGCGTGCGCAGCATGAAAAGCCAGCGGGGTGTCATTGTGTTTGCCACCCTGGATGACCGCAGTGGCAGGCTCGATGTTTCTGTTTTTTCGGACCTGCTTGAACAAAACAGAGATAAAATCCGCAAGGATTCATTGTTGGTTGTGCGTGGCATTGTCAGTGTTGATGAATACTCCGGTGGCCTGCGGATGAGGTCAAGTGAAATCTGTGATCTAGTGGAAGCGCGCGGGAAATATGCGAAAAGTCTGAAAGTTCGGATAAATTCTAATGTTCCGGAAGCTTGCCTGAGTGGTGACCTTGCTAAGGTGCTGACGCCATACAAAGAGCAGCCGGGCAATGGCTGTCCTGTCGTGATCCATTACACCAGCGCCAATGCCTGTGCGGAAATAGTGCTGGGTGATGAATGGCGAGTGAATCCAAATGATGATCTCCTTGAATTGCTAAGGGATAAATTCGGTAGTGATGAAGTGAGTATCGACTATACCGGACTGAGCAGTTAGCGAAAGTGGCTAATCTGGAATTGGATCAAGAAGCCTCTGCCATGTTGTTTTCGGCGGATATTAAACGTTGGGTTGTTGGGTTTAGCGGTGGTATGGATTCGACGGTGCTGCTCCATCTGTTGGTGAATCAAACTGATCGACCGGAGATGCTGGCCCTGTACATAGATCATGGTTTACAGGCGGAATCTGAAACCTGGGCATTGCACTGTGCTGATATCTGCCAACAGTTTCAAATTCCCTTCGCCACAATTGCTGTGACTGTTGCGGCCTCGGGCAGCAGTGAAACGAATGCCCGAGAAAGTCGATATCAGGCCTTCGAGAATGTCTTGAATCGGCATGACCTGCTGGTTCTTGGTCATCATCTAGATGATCAGCTGGAAACCACCTTCCTGAATTTGCTGAGAGGCAGTGAAGCTCCGGGCTTAACGGGCATTCCACGATCGCGCAGGCTGGGAGATTCAACGGTTTGTCGACCCTTACTGGGGACTGCAAGAGCTACCATTAAAAGCTATGCCCTGGAGCAGAATCTTTCCTGGATTGAGGATCCCAGTAACGCGGTTGATCTGGCCGACCGGAACTTCCTTCGTAACAGGGTCCTGCCACTATTGGCCTCCCGGTTTCCTGATATAAGCTCAAAAGTGTTAACAGGCCTACACCGAGATGAGCAGGCTCGTCAATTACTCCATCAGATGGCTCACCAGGATCTTCAGAGTCTTCAGGATGACCGGTCAGGAATTTCCCTACAGGCATTAAAGACGTTGGGTGAAGCCCGGGCGATGAATCTGCTGCGCAGTCAATTATCTGATAAAGGGGTGGCCTTACCTTCGGGAAAGCATCTTAGGCAGGGCCTGGCAGACATGCAGAGCGCAGAACCTGATAAGTCTCCCCTGATTAATCTCAAAGGTTACCAGTATCGCCGGTTTAAGGGGCGGATTTACCTGCTTAAGACAGTGGCCATAGTTGATTGGCAACCCTTTGAATGGCCGAAAGATGCTCAGACTTTGGATATAGAGGGCATACGGATAACCAGAGACAAGGTGGACACGGGTGGCCTGCCAATGCACCTGGGTACGCCGCAGTTACGATTGAAACAAGCCGGAGAGGTCATTTTAGGCGACCAACACAGGAAAATTAATGACATTTTAAGAGAAGCATCGGTGCCCTCCTGGATTCGCAGTCGTTTGCCTGTTCTGGTCAGTAAAGATCAGCTGATTGCTATCCCTGCTATTCCTGATTGGTCATTCGATCAGCAGATTGCAACGCCCTACGCAGCCGATAAGTCATCTCCGGGCTGGCGTTTCAACGTTTTTTTTCAGGCATAGGGCGCTCTCTTTGTTGTTAATTTCATTGAGCGCAAAGCCGATGAGTGTTAACCTTTAAAGCCATCTCGGGTGAAGCCTTTTCATCCTTAAAAAGATGGGAGTCTTATGTCTCGTTTGATTTTTGTTACCGGCGGTGTTGTCTCTTCATTAGGGAAAGGGATCACAGCAGCGTCTCTGGGAACCGTTCTTGCTGCCCGTGGTTTGAAGGTTACCATGCAGAAGCTGGACCCCTATATTAATGTTGATCCGGGAACCATGAGTCCGCTTCAGCATGGTGAGGTTTTTGTAACGGCTGATGGTACAGAGACTGACCTTGATCTCGGTCATTATGAACGATTCATTCGTACTAACATGACCCGCCATAATAATTTCACCACGGGGCGGGTCTATGCAGATGTGATAGCCAAGGAGCGGCGTGGTGACTATCTGGGAGCAACCATTCAGGTTATCCCGCATATAACTGATGAAATAAAGTCCAGAGTCCTTGAAGTGGCCAAAGACTGCGATGTTGCAATCATTGAAATTGGCGGAACGGTGGGTGATATTGAATCTCAGCCATTCCTCGAAGCCGCGCGCCAACTGCGCTTCGAATTGGGTTCTTCTCGGGCCATGTTGATGCATTTGACGCTGGTACCCTATATTGCAACTGCCGGTGAAACCAAAACTAAACCAACCCAGCATTCTGTTAAAGAACTGAGATCAATTGGTCTCCAGCCCGATATATTAATTGTTCGGTCTGACCATGAAATTCCCGAATCGGCTCGAGATAAAATTGCACTTTTCACCAATGTTGAGCCCAAGGCAGTTATCCCGTTGCAGGATGTATCGAGCATCTACCAGATTCCATCTCTGCTTGCTCAGGAAGGTCTGGATGAGATCGTCGTGCAGAAATTGGGCTTTGAAGTACCACGCGCTGATCTCTCAGACTGGCAGCGAGTGCTTGAACTGCAGATGAATCCTAAGAACGAAATCCGTCTCAAGATGGTGGGTAAATATATGGATCTTCTCGATGCATATAAATCGCTTAATGAAGCGCTGATTCATGCAGGGATTCATACTGAAACTAAAGTAAAGGTCGATTTTATTGATTCGGAGCAGGTAGAAATAGAAGGCACAGACATGCTCTCTGGGGCCGATGCTATTTTGGTGCCAGGGGGATTCGGAGATCGAGGTTTTGAAGGTAAAATAGCGGCAGCAGGGTACGCAAGAGAAAATAAGATTCCTTATTTAGGGATCTGTTATGGGTTACATGCGGCCATTATTGAATTCGCCCGAAATGTAGCTCAAATACCTGGTGCTAATACTACAGAAATTGAGCCTGGTGCAGTCAGCCCAGTCATTGGATTGATTACAGAATGGGTAGATGAGCAGGGGGTTGTAGAAACCAGAGATGCAGGCTCAGATTTAGGCGGCACAATGCGAATGGGGGAACAGACTTGTTTGTTGTCGCAAGGTTCTATTTCCAGAGCGGTTTACGGCTCGGATCTGATAAAGGAAAGACATCGGCATCGATATGAGGTTAACCCTCGGTTTATCGCCCAGCTGGAACAGGCCGGGCTACGGGTGGCAGGTACATCGGAAGATCAATCCCTGGTAGAAGTCATTGAACTTGTTGATCATCCCTGGTTTGTAGCCTGTCAATTTCATCCGGAATTCACCTCGACGCCCCGAGAAGGGCACCCGCTGTTTACCGACTTTGTTCAAGCGGCTCTGGCTGAACAGGAGTCTAGGTAAATTGAAATGTCGGAATTGAGATAAATTGGGCCTATCATTCGTTACTAAATAGAGAAACCGTTAACCACTCCGAGAACAGTGAGAAATATAGATTGATCGAAAAACAGGGATCAATGAACGTGGCCTGTTAAAGATAGCCACAGGTAAGTTAAAGGTAGTCACTGGTAAGAGAATGCTAGCAGTAATCATGCATTTATTTTTTTGGTAATAATATTATGAATCTTTGTGGTTTTGAGGTTACCGAGCGTTCACCCGTGTTCTTAATTGCTGGACCGTGTGTCATAGAGTCTGAGCAGTTAACGTTGGATATCGCTGGGCAGCTTCGTGATATGTGCCAGAATCTCGGCATCTTTTTTATTTTTAAGGCGTCATTTGATAAGGCTAATCGCTCTTCGGTGGAAAGTTATCGGGGGCCAGGCATTGAACAGGGATTAAAAGTACTTGGGTTGGTCAGAACCCAGATCGGAGTCCCAGTATTGACCGATGTTCATGAAGATACGCCGCTCGATGAAGTTGCAGATGTTGTCTCTGTGCTGCAGACTCCGGCGTTTCTGTGCCGGCAGACCAATTACATTCAGAAAGTAGCCGCTATGGGATTACCCGTTAATATAAAAAAAGGCCAGTTCCTGGCGCCTTGGGATATGCAGCATGTGGTTGGTAAAGCAAAAGCCACAGGGAACGAGCAGATAATGGTTTGCGAGCGCGGCGCGAGTTTTGGTTACAACAATCTTGTTTCAGATATGCGCTCCCTGCCTGTTCTCAGGGAGACCGGTTGTCCCGTTGTATTCGATGCCACCCACAGTGTGCAGTTGCCCGGAGGGCAGGGTGCTTCGTCAGGGGGGCAAAGAGAAATGGTCCCGGTATTGGCCCGGGCGGCGACCGCAGTGGGGGTTCATGGACTATTCATGGAAACCCACCCGGATCCTGAAAAGGCATTGAGCGATGGCCCAAATTCATGGCCTTTAGGTCAGTTGCATTCACTATTGGAAACTTTACTGGAATTGGATGCCATTGTTAAGAAATAGGATCTGTCAGGGTGCTTGACTGGTTGTTGTCTGTCACGGATAACGTATTTGGAGATATGAGTTGTCGGAAATTGGAGATATAAGAGCACGGGAAATCCTCGATTCAAGAGGAAACCCGACCCTTGAAGCGGAAGTTGAATTGTTGTCCGGTGAAGTTGGCATGGCCTGCGTGCCGTCCGGTGCGTCAACGGGTTCAAGGGAGGCTGTTGAATTGCGTGATGGAGACCCGCAGCGATATGGCGGCAAGGGTGTGCTGAAAGCAGTCGAAAACGTGAATTCGGCTATTCGAGAGAAGCTGTTGAGAAAGGATGCTAGAAACCAGTATGAAGTAGACCAGCTGATGATAGAGCTCGATGGTACCGAGAATAAAGAGGTGCTTGGAGCAAATGCCATACTGGCGGTCTCTCTCGCTGTGGCTGCAGCAGCAGCCAGAGTGAAGCAACAGCCTCTTTATGAACATTATGCCGACCTGGATGGCACCGGCGGTCGATACAGTATGCCAGTGCCGATGATGAATATATTAAATGGCGGCGAGCATGCTGATAACAATGTGGATATTCAGGAATTCATGATTCAACCTGTTGGGTTCCAGAGTTTTTCCGAAGCGCTTCGTTGCGGCGCAGAGATTTTTCACGCATTGAAAGCAGTTCTCAGGAATAGAGGTTTGAGTACAGCCGTTGGCGATGAAGGTGGATTTGCTCCCAATCTGCAGAGTAATCAAGATGCACTTGAAATCATAATGGAAGCGATACAGTCGACACCTTACCAAGCAGGCAAGGATGTTTTTCTGGCTTTGGATTGTGCGGCATCAGAATTTTTTGATAACGGCAAGTATCACCTGAAAGGTGAGGGCAGGCAGTTTACCAGTAACGAGTTTGCCGACTATCTGGCAAATCTGGTAGATCAGTTCCCCATACTGTCCATTGAAGATGGGCTGGATGAAAGTGACTGGCAGGGCTGGCAATACCTGACGGCGTCGCTGGGTGAGCGCTGTCAGTTAGTTGGTGATGATTTGTTTGTTACCAATCCTACTATTTTACAGCAGGGGGTAGATGCTAAAGTTGCCAATGCGATCCTCATTAAAGTGAACCAGATAGGTACTTTGACAGAGACGCTAGAAGCAATGCAGGTAGCACGTAAAGCCGGGTATGGCACGGTCATATCACATCGATCCGGTGAAACTGAAGATACTTGTATTGCCGATCTGGCGGTGGCGACAGCTGCAGGCCAGATAAAGGCAGGGTCTTTATGTCGCTCTGATCGCGTGGCAAAGTACAATAGGTTATTGCGGATTGAAGACCGCTGTCAGGCAGTATATAAAGGCCTTGGCGAGTTTAAGCACTGAGAACTGAGAACTGGATGGAGTACGACTGTGGCGTCTAAACTCATTATAGCGATTCTGGTGGTGTTGACTGTTTACCTGCAGGCTCGATTCTGGATCGGAGAAGGCAGTTTTGCTCATGTTGATGCCCTGACGCATCAACTGGACAAGAAACTGGCAGAAAATGAACAGAAAAAATTTCGCAATAGGGTTCTTAAAGCTGAGATTATCGATCTTCGAGAGGGCTTAGATGCAGTGGAAGAACGCGCCAGAACCGAATTTGGACTTATCAAAGAGGATGAGACGTTCATTTTATTGGTTAACGATTGAATGCAGGCGAGGCCAGTATGTCTCTTCTTGACCAGTTCACCTGTATTATCCCTGCTGCAGGCCTGGGCCTCAGGATGGGGGCCGAGGTGCCCAAGCAGTATCTCTCTGTCGGCGGGAAGGCAATTCTGCAATTGACTCTAGACAATCTGGCTGCCCATCAACCCAGAGAAATCATCGTTGCCCTGAATGCTGCGGATAGGTATTTTTCTGAGCTGACTTTTGATTATCCTTTACGAACGGTAATGGGCGGTAAACAACGGTCTCAATCAGTGCTGAGTGCGCTGCAGACGGTGAACGCTGACGAAGATTCCTTTGTGTTGGTCCATGATGGAGTGAGACCTTGTTTACGTGTAGAAGATATTCAGGCGCTGATTGCGGCTGTGGATGGACACCCGGTAGGGGGTTGCCTTGGCGTACCCATAAAAGAAACGGTTAAGCAAGCGAAGGATGAGCATATAGTGGGTACGCTAGATCGGTCACAGCTTTGGCTTGCCCAAACACCACAGATATTTCGGTTTGGTATGCTCAGGCAGGCACTAACCCAGTTTCCTGATGCCACTGATGAGGCATCGGCCATCGAAATGCTGGGTTTTCAACCTAAATTGGTCCAGGGCCATTCGGATAATATTAAAATCACCACATCTGAAGATCTGGTTATGGCGCAGGCTATTCTTAAGAGCCGGAGAACACCATGAAGGTGGGTCAGGGTTTCGACGTTCACGCGCTCGACGTGCCGGGTTCGGCCTCGGTTATCCGGCTCGGTGGTACGGATATTCCGTTTGACCGGGCGCTTATCGCTCATTCTGACGGCGATGTATTGATTCATGCTCTGTGTGACGCCATATTAGGCGCATTGGCTCTGGGAGATATAGGCAGTCGCTATCCAGATACCGACGCTTCTCTTGCAGGTATCGATTCCAGAAAATTACTGGTGGACATTGCCGGCAGGGCTCGCGCCCTGGGTTATACCGTCTCGAACGCGGATATGACGGTAATTGCTGAACAACCTAAGCTGGCTGCATTTATTGATCAAATGAGATTGGTGTTGGCGACCGACCTGGGTGTTGACGCTTCTTGTGTCAGTGTTAAGGCAACAACAACCGAACAGCTGGGTTTTACTGGACGCGGCGAAGGCATCGCCGCTCAGGCGGTCGTTCTGCTCAGGTCAGAATCTTGAGTTTTTCGCTGCAGTTTGGTTACGCCCATGATCTGCCCAGCGTGGTTGCACGGGTTAAGAGTCAGCCTTCAGATTTCATGGTTGTAGAGCAGTCCATTGCAGCCACATCGCATGGAGAACACGTTTATCTGAGACTCAGAAAAACCAATATGAATACCGCCTGGCTGGCAAAATGTATAGCAGAAACGGCTAATGTGACGGTTAAGGATGTTGGTTATGCTGGCCGGAAGGATCGTTTTGCCATTACCGAACAAGCTTTTAGCTGTTACCTGCCGGGCAAACAGGTGAATCAATGGGATCGATTGGAGGATGACCAGGTTAAGATTCTTGCTGTTGACCGAACCTCTCGTAAAATTCGAAAAGGTGACTTGTATGGAAATCAATTTGTTATCAGATTGCGCGATGTTAGTGATGACCTGACGAGGAAACTGGAAACAGTAAAGTCTCAGGGTGTGCCTAATTATTTTGGCGAACAGCGCTTCGGGCGGAACATGAATAATCTGAGGCAGGCTGAATTGTTAATGAGCGGTAAACGACGGCATTGCCAGCAACGTGATCTGATGCTCTCTGCAGCTCGGTCGTATCTTTTTAATGTGAATTTGTCCAGGCAGATAACAGAGCAAGGCTGGCGATCCATAGGCGATGACCAGCAGGGCGTCCTGTTTGGACTTTCCAGGGATCCGCAGACAGGTGAGTTGGATTTACCTGAATATTGCGCGCACTGGGTTGCCGGCTTGAGGGGCTTTCGCATCAGGTCTGGCTTGAGAAACTATAAGCTGGTGCCGCGAGAAATGAGCTGGGACTCTCTCGGACGAGATTGGCAAATCAGGTTTGTTCTGCCACCAGGTGCTTATGCAACCAGTGTCTTAAGGGAACTGGTACACGACGGGGAGCCGGGCAGTGGCTGCTAAAATAGATCTGTCCGGGGTTGGAATGACATCCCAGCGGACGCGTAATCGACTGACCGACAGATTAAGAGACCAAGGTATCAGCAATGAGGGCATACTCGACGTGATGGCCTCGACGCCCAGGCATCTATTTGTAGACGAGGCGCTTGCGCACCGGGCATACGAAGATACAGCACTGCCCATTGGTTACAGCCAGACCCTGTCACAGCCTTATATTGTCGCCAGAATGACTCAGGCAATCCTGTCTTTGGGTCGACCGAAGAACGTATTGGAGATCGGTACAGGCTCAGGCTATCAGACGGTAATTCTGGCTCAGTTGATTGACGAGGTCTCGACCGTAGAAAGAATATCCGGCTTATTGGAAAAAGCAATCAGCAGGTTCAGATTGCTGGGTTTGAGCCAGATCCGCTATAAATATGATGATGGTCAGTTAGGATGGCCGGAAAAACAGCCTTTTGATGCCATCATGGTCACGGCATCACCGCGAGTGATTCCGCAGGAACTGGTTGCTCAGCTCAGTCCCGGGGGTTGTATGGTGGTACCTGTAGGCACCCCGGGAAACCAGGAATTGACGCTGATACAGCGTGAAGAAAACGGATTCAGGACGGAGGTATTGGAGAAGGTGCGCTTTGTCCCTCTCCTGGGAGGTAAGCGTTGAAGTCGGTTAGGCAATGGTTCCAGGTTGCTTTACTTGGTTTTCTTATTGGTGCAGCAGAGAGTGTGCCGGGTGTTTCTGGTGGCACCATCGCGTTCATCTCAGGATATTATGAAAGGCTGTTAAGGGCTCTGGGACAACTTACACCTGGAAAACTGTGGCGGATGCTGCGCTCGAGTGATAGAAAGGCCTGGCAAGAAGCAGATGCAGGTTTTCTGTTGGTTTTATTTTCAACAATGGCCCTGTCACTGGCGACGGTCGCAGAACTGTTCAGGCGGGCTCTGTCTGAATTTCCCATTGCTATCGGGTCATTGTTTTTCGGTATAGTGCTCGGTTCAGCCTTAGTCATGTTAAAAAAAGTGGGGAAGCCTAACCGGTTTTATCTTATTTGCCTGTGTAGCGGATTGATGTGCGGTCATACCCTGACACTGTTGCAGCCCGGTGAAATTGAAGCCTCTGTTCTTAAATATTTTGTTGCGGGTGTGGTTAGTATTTTTGCCTGGCTTTTACCGGGTATATCGGGCAGCTTCATCCTGCTCCTGCTGGGGCTGTATGCGACGGTGTTGGAAGGAGTTAGTCTGCTGAGGTTTTCTGTATTGCTTCCAATAGCTCTGGGCGCTGTTCTGGGCCTGGTACTATTTTCCCAGTTTCTTACTGTCCTGTTTCAAAAAGCCCGTCCGGAGTTATTATCCGGGCTAGTCGGGTTGATGCTTGGCTCTTTATATAGATTGTGGCCGTGGCAGCGCATTAGTGCTTACCAGCTGAGAGACGATGGTTCATCGATACCGCTGGTGCAAGAACCTGTTATGCCGCACACTTATGAAATTCTGGGAGGGGTAAATCCAATGATCATGACAGCATTGTTGGTTGGGCTATTTGGTTTTGTTTTGGTCATCCTGTTGAACCGCCTGCCAGAAATTGAACATGACTAATTTTAGATTGCCAGGCATCAATCTGCTATATAGTGTCGTGATGCTACTGATCCTAGTAGCCTGCGATAGCCAACCGGTGCGTGTGCCGGTTAGTCAAATCGGCGAGAGGGGGAAATATCATCAGGTGAGGCGTGGTGATACCTTGTATTCAATTGCCTGGAGATACGGTCAGGATTACCACGATATAGCCAAGCTGAATGGCATATCAAAGCCTTATACTATTTATGTCGGCCAGCGAGTCTGGCTTAGTCGGCAGCAGCCAGGGTCCCAATCCACAGGCAAGAGCAGGGCTGTCTCGAAAGCACGAACCTCAAAAAGGAATCAAGGTCTGGTTTACAAGAGTAAGCCTAATGCTGCTCCGATAAAAACTTTTGTTGCCAGCCAGTTTGACTGGCAATGGCCTGTTCGCGGAAAAATCATCAAGCCGTTCTCGCTGACCGGAAAAGTGAATAAAGGTATTGATATTAAGAGTAAGTCCGGCACGGCCGTACACGCGTCAGCACCCGGTAAAGTTGTTTATGCAGGGGGTAATCTGAGGGGTTATGGTAAATTAGTTATTATAAAGCATGATGAACATTTTCTAAGTGCGTACGGAAATAATCAAAAATTGAGAGTGGCGGAGGATGATCAGGTTTCCCGTGGCCAGGTCATATCAGAAGTCGGCATGACGGCAGCAGATGTTGAGATGCTGCATTTCGAGATTCGTCGGGATGGCAAACCAGAAGATCCAGGGAAACATCTACCGAAGTAGCAAAATTCTTATCTGCTCTGAACCTGTAAATCACGGTGACTTATGGATTGCCTGTGGTAAGCAGCTTTCACGCGGCAGCTGTGGTTTTAGAAGTTAGCTCAGCGTTCCAGATGATCAATTTTACCGGTGACTTCCTCCCAGTCCTCGGCATCATCCAGAGGATCTTTCTTTTCGGTAATGTTGGGCCAGACCTCACATAGTTCAGCATTGATTTCGAGAAATTCCATCTCGTTTTCTGGCAATTCATCTTCAGAAAAAATAGCATCAACGGGACATTCCGGCTCACACAGGGCGCAATCAATACACTCATCAGGATGGATAACCAGGAAGTTAGGGCCTTCATAGAAGCAGTCCACCGGACAAACTTCAACACAGTCGGTATGTTTACATTTAATGCATGAATCGCTCACTACAAATGTCATTGCTGCTGTCCCTCTTCTCGCGTTTAAAAATGGTGATTAGCCGAGTACACGATTATTTCTAATGGAGTTGTACCGAGGCATTCATATTTGTCAGAAGTCCGCATTTTAGCAGCTTTTCTGTTGCTTACAACTTATCCTTTCAGGATGCTTTGCTGTAATGAGTAGATAAGGTCAAGGGCGGCTTTTGGCGTGAGTTCATCCAGTTCTGTTTTCTTCAGGGTAGCGATTACCTGGCTCCATGCCGGATGCTCTTCTAGAAAAAGGTCTGATTGAAGGGGGTCTCCTTTTTCGTGGACAACAGCCATTTCGCTGCTGATTTCATTGCGTTCTAGTTGTGCGAGCTTGTCCCTGGCTGCCCGGATTACCTTTGCTGGAATTCCCGCCAGTCTGGCGACTTGAATGCCGTAACTTTGACTGGCGGGTCCCGGTTGGACCGCATACAGGAAAATAATTCGATCCGCATGCTCTTTGGCGGTCATGTGGACATTGCAGGTACCCGGTAGTAAGTCCGGTAAGGCGGTTAGTTCAAAATAGTGGGTGGCAAACAGGGTCATGGCCCTGAGTCTGTGGGCGATAAATTCGGCCGTTGCCCAGGCCAGAGACAATCCATCAAAAGTGGATGTTCCCCGGCCAATTTCGTCGAGTAGCACCAGACTTCGCTGAGTTGCGTTATTGAGAATGACGGCTGTTTCGGTCATCTCGACCATAAACGTGGAACGACCACTGGCCAGATCATCGGACGAGCCGATGCGTGTGAATATGCGATCCAGGTCACCGATTCTGGCTGACTCGGCAGGTACGAAACAGCCTGTATGTGCCAGCAGTGCAATAATCGCGGATTGTCGCATAAAAGTGGATTTCCCTCCCATGTTGGGCCCAGTAATGATCAGTTGCCGGGTTTTATCATCTAATTGCAGATCATTGGCGATAAAAGGGGTTTCGAGCATGTTTTCAACGACTAGATGGCGGCCTGCCTGTATCTCGATACTTGCTTCGCCATGTAACTCTGGTCTATTGAGCTTGAGCGTAAGGGTGCGTTCTGCATGGCTGCATAAGACGTCAAGTTGTGCCAGTGATTCAGCAAGTTTCTTCAGGCTTGAAAGATGGTCAAGAAGCCTGTTTATCAATTCGTCGTACAAACCCTTTTCCCTGGCCAGGGCTCTGCTCTTGCTGCTCAGGGCTTTATCTTCAAAAGTTTTCAGTTCGGGGGTGATGAACCGCTCGACATTTTTCAGCGTCTGCCGTCGAATATAATTAATCGGTGCAGCTTCTGCCTGCATTTTGCTGATCTCGATAAAGTAGCCATGCACTCTGTTGAAGCCGACTTTAAGAGAAGATAAACCGGTTTTAGCTTTTTCATCCTGTTCCAGTTTAACCAGGAATTCTGCCGCGTTTTCACTCATGCTGCGAAGTTCATCCAGTTCAGGATCATAGCCTTCTTTGATAACGCCACCCTCCCTTATCACCATGGGCGGGTTATCATTAATAGCGCGAAGGAGCAGATCTGCTAGATCGGGCCTGGCAGTACTGTTGATTCTTATGTCTTCCAGCAGACTGCTCTGGGTTGCGGTGAGCAGGTCTTCAATATCAGGAAGCGCAGTCAGCCCCGTCCTCAATTTGGTCAGGTCTCTGGGTCGGGCAGATTGCAGAGCAATTCGGGCTACGATTCTTTCCAGGTCACCAATAGGAGCAAGGACTGATTGCAGGGGTTCGTGACGATAGTACCGGGATAAAAAGCCGATCGCATCAAGGCGATTGTTTAGAACCGCTTGATCCCTAATGGGCTGAGTCAGCCATCTTGCTAATAATCTGCTGCCCATGGGTGTCTGGGTTCTGTCAAGGATGGATAGTAAAGTGTGCTCTCTTTGGCCCTGCAGGTTGACGATGAGCTCCAGGTTCCGGCGAGAAGCAGGGTCCATTAGGACAGTGTCCTCGTGACGGATTCGCTGCAGTGATTCGATATGGGGAAGGTCTCTTCTCTGGGTTTCCATAACATAGCTCAGCAGGCAACCCGCTGCCCTGATGGCCTGGCAATCCCGGCCACAATCGAACCCGGATAAATCCCGGGTTCCAAATTGGCGGCATAGGTTTTCTGTCGCCATGGCCAGGTCAAAGTCCCAGATGGGTTGTTTGCGCAGACCCGGATGATTTGCCACGAAATCAGGGTTAGTGTCAGTGTCAGCAACGAGTATCTCTGCTGGTGACAGTCGGGTCAGTTCACTGAGGATGGCGTCACGGTCAGCTGACTCAAACAGTTCAAAACGGCCACTGCTCAGGTCAAGCGTGGCGATCCCCCAGGCTTCTGCTTCAGTTAAAAGGGCCGCAATTAAACTTTCGCTGTGCGCATCAAGCAAGGTATCTTCAGTCAGGGTGCCAGGCGTAACGATACGCACCACCTTACGCTCAACCGGGCCTTTGCTTTTGCCGGGTTCGCCGAATTGTTCACAGATAGCCACCGACACACCTTCTTTGACCAGTTTTGCCAGATAAGAATCGGCGGCATGATAGGGTACTCCACACATGGGGATGGCCTCCCCTGCAGAGTGGCCTCGAGAGGTTAGTGTGATATCCAGTATTTGAGCTGCTTTTTTTGCATCTTCATAGAATAGCTCGTAAAAATCGCCCATTCTATAAAATAGGAGAGCATCGGGGTGCTGCGCCTTGATGCCGAGGAATTGTTGCATCATGGGTGTATGGGCAGGAGTGCTCAATTGCAGCTGAAACCTTTTGCGAATAATAGCCTGAGGTTAACAAAGCCAAACCAAGACTTCACCCACTATCAGGCTAAAGTGGTTAACCCGTCATCGCGAATTGATCCCGAACGTTGTCAAACAGGCTTCCCGGGAGCTCTAAATCGGCCGGTAATGGTATTTTAAAATTGATTAAAATAATACTGTACGTATAACCAGTATATGGGTTAAAGTGGGTCTTAGCGTAAACACAGTACGGCTCGTATAAAAACGCTGGATTGGGGCTAAAATCGCAGCCCTTCATCAGCAAAAGCCTAGGGTGGGCAAAAGCATATATGTTTAAGCTAGGCTATCCAAAGCACGTAATTAAAGCAGGTGATAAAAAGCACGTAATTAAATCAAGTGGTAGAAAGCAGGTAATAGAAAGCAGGTAATAGAAAGCAGGTGATAAAAATACAGAGCACAGCCGAGCAACTGGGATTTACGGCTAGATGGGTAAAACGCGGCTCTTGGGCGAATTGAGTTGCTTTCCCGAGCAGGGACTGAGTGGGATATTTAACAGCTTGTATTTAACAGCTTGTATTTAAGAGCCTCTATTTAACAGCTTGTATTTAACAGCTAAGGACTGAGGCGAGTCCTTTGATTGGAATAGCAATACGGAGAGTATTATGGATATGACTAAAGACGATAATAAGGAAAAAGCATTATCAGCGGCACTATCACAGATTGAACGTCAGTTTGGTAAAGGTGCAATGATGCGCTTGGGTGATTCACCACAGGAAAAGATTCCCTCGATCTCCACAGGATCACTTGGCCTGGATGTGGCACTCGGGATTGGAGGTCTGCCTAGAGGGCGGATTGTTGAAATCTATGGTCCAGAGTCATCAGGAAAAACCACACTGACGTTACAGGTCATTGCTGAATGCCAGAAGATTGGCGGTACCTGTGCGTTTATTGATGCTGAGCATGCGCTGGATCCGCTCTACGCACAGAATTTGGGAGTCAATATTGACGATCTGCTGGTATCCCAGCCAGATACCGGTGAACAGGCGCTGGAAATTTGCGACATGATTGTCCGTTCCGGTGCTGTTGATGTTGTTGTTATCGACTCCGTTGCAGCGCTCACGCCTAAAGCCGAAATTGAAGGCGATATGGGCGATCATCATGTAGGTCTGCAAGCCAGGTTAATGAGCCAGGCATTGAGGAAAATGGCAGGTAATATCAAAAATTCTAATACGCTGGTTGTATTTATTAACCAGATCCGAATGAAGATTGGGGTGATGTTTGGTAGCCCTGAAACGACGACAGGCGGCAATGCGCTTAAGTTTTATTCTTCAGTCCGGCTCGATATTCGCCGCATAGGAGCTATTAAGGAAGGTGATGAAATAGTCGGTAATGAAACCAGGGTTAAGGTTATTAAAAACAAGGTAGCCCCCCCATTTAAGCAGACTGAGTTTCAAATCATGTACGGTACGGGTATCTACCGTTTAGGCGAGGTCATTGATCTAGGGGTCCAGCTAGGATTGGTCGATAAGGCCGGTGCATGGTATAGCTATAAGGGTGACCGAATTGGCCAAGGGAAGAAAAATGCCTGTGAATTCCTTCAGGAAAATACAGCGATGGCCAGCGAAATTGAAAATCTCATCCGTACGCAATTACTGGATTCCGGTACGGATAAGGGTGATGCCGATAGCGATTCAGAAGAAGACAACGTAACACCGATAAGCGGTGGCCAATAGGCGATTGTCAGTACGGTCTTGGCTAACGGTGCTTCAGCGGCTGGTCGGTCTATGAAGGAATCAGGCTCTACTAGCTCTATATCGGCCGCCGATGTCAGACGGGCAGCTATGGATTTGCTGGCGCGTCGGGAGCATGCAGCAGGAGAGTTGCGGCGAAAACTTAACGCTCGTTTCAGAGATGCCAGTGAACTCGTGGAAATGGGAGTCCAACGGCTGACGGAAGAGGGCTTGCAGAGCGATGTCAGACTTGCTGAAGCATTTGTGAATTCTAGAATAGGAAAGGGACACGGGCCGCTGAAGATTCGCAAGGAACTGCAACAGCGACAAGTGAGCCCGGAAATTATCGGCTGTGCCATTGCACACGCTCACGTAAAATGGACTGAACTCGCCGCTGGTGTACTGGAGAAGCGATTTGGCGATGCTGCACAGGGGGGCGAGGCCTTTGCCGCCAGTGAGAGGGGCAGGCGGTCACGGTTTCTGCAGCAGAGAGGGTTTACCTTTGAGCAGATATCCGAGGTGCTGTAATTTCTGCGGTTGCTTTTGAAGGATTCTCGGCCTGACGCTGTGGGATGCTAAAGCTGTAAGATTGATATTTAGCGTATTCTGGGTTCATCATGATGCTATTGATGGAAGCCCGGTTACGATTACTGCACCGCTTATTGCCGTTAGGCTAATAAGTCATGCCTTGCCGAACTATACGATAATTTCAGCGATACTATAATATAATGCCTGCCGTATAATCGTGTAACGAGCAGTTTCGCCATTTAGATATTCAGTGAATTCCTGTATCGTTCCCGGATTTGTGGGAGACGGAGTCAGTGATATGAATAGCCCCGAAATAAGAAAAGCGTTCTTAAGTTACTTTAGCCAGCAAGGCCACCAGATAGTGGACTCGGCTTCGCTTGTGCCGGATAACGATCCAACCTTGCTGTTTACCAACTCAGGTATGGTTCAGTTTAAAGAAGCTTTTGCCATGAAGGAAAACCGCGGTTACACACGAGCCGCCAGTTGTCAGCGATGCATTCGAGCCGGTGGCAAACACAATGATCTGGATAATGTAGGCTACACCGCCAGGCACCATACTTTTTTTGAAATGCTGGGAAATTTCAGTTTTGGTGATTATTTCAAGGAAGAGGCCATCCGTTTTGCCTGGGACTTTCTGACTGAGGTGATCGCTATTCCGCCGGAGCGACTGTGGGTAACGATCCATGACAGCGATGATGAAGCAGAGAGAATCTGGATTGAAGACATTGGTTTTGATCCCGACAGAATTACCCGATTAGGCGATGAGGATAATTTTTGGATGATGGGGGACACAGGGCCCTGTGGTCCCTGTTCTGAGATATTTTATGATCATGGTGAAGAGGTGCCTGGCGGTCCACCGGGATCTGAGCACGGTGACCTCGATCGCTATGTGGAAATCTGGAACCTGGTTTTTACGCAGTACGAACGTGATTCAGCAGGAAACCTTACACCCTTGCCTCGTCCTTGTGTGGATACGGGGATGGGCTTAGAAAGAGTTGCTGCGGTCCTGCAGCATGCTCATAATAATTATGATACTGACTTATTCCAGCCTCTACTGAAGGAAACTGCTGAACTGCTGGGCTCTGCTGACATGAATGATCCATCGCTTAAAGTTATAGCGGACCATTTAAGATCCGCGTGTTTCCTTATTGCTGATGGCGTATTGCCATCGAACGAGGGTCGCGGGTATGTCATGAGAAGGATCATCCGCAGAGCCTTGCGCCATGGTCATAAACTTGATTCTAGCGAACCATTTTTTCATAAACTAGTAGTAACATTGTGTACAGTAATGGGTGACGCCTATCCATTGCTGGTGCAGACGGCAGATCAGATTGAACGTATTTTACTCAAAGAGGAACAGCAGTTTGAACTGACACTGGATCAGGGCATGAAGATTCTGGACGACGCTATAGCATCACTCGACAGTCAGGTCATACCTGGCCCGGTGATTTTTAAGCTATATGATACCTTTGGGTTCCCCACCGATTTAACGGGTGATATAGCTAGGGAAAGAGGCCTGAGCCTTGATATGGATGGCTTTGATGAAGCGATGCAACAGCAGCGCAGCAGGGCTAGAGCAGCCAGTAAGTTTACTAGCGATGCAGAGGCTGAATTGTCTCTTGATTTTGAAACGCAGTTCGTCGGCTACGATACCTTAACGGCTCATAGTCAGGTGCTGGCATTGATAGCAAATGGATCTGAGGTGGAAACAGTAGGGCCCGGCGAGCAGGCACTGGCAGTATTAGAGCAGTCGCCTTTTTATGCTGAAAGTGGTGGACAGGTCGGGGATTGGGGTGTGCTCAATGCAACGGGTCTGTCAGTTGAGGTGCAAGATACTGTCAGGCTTGGGAGTGCCCATGCTCATCGGATTAAGGTGCTCTCTGGAGAACTTCGAGTTAGCGATAAGGTGGATGCAGAAGTTTCGGGTGATGCCAGACAGGCCACCGCTTTGAATCATTCTGCGACTCATCTGTTGCATGCTGCACTGCGCTCGATACTTGGAACCCATGTGAATCAGCGGGGCTCACGAGTTCAGCCGGAGAGACTGAGATTTGATTTTTCCCATTTTGAAGCAGTAACGGCTGCAGAAATACGACGCATCGAAACGCTGGTAAATAACCAAATCAGGAACAATTCCGTTATCACCACTGACATCATGAAGATAGAGGATGCAAAAAGCGCTGGTGCCTTGGCGTTATTCGGGGAAAAATATTCAGAAGAAGTTAGAGTACTGACCATGGGTGATGGTTTTTCAGCAGAATTGTGTGGTGGCACCCATGCGGATCGAACCGGTGACATTGGTTTGTTCAGGATTTTATCAGAGCAGGGCGTGGCATCGGGTGTGCGTCGTATAGAAGCAGTCACTGGCGACATGGCTATGCAGGATATACAGGAACTCGATGATGCGGTCGGTGCTATTGGCCGTGTACTAAAAGTTGAACGTAGCGGTTACGTCGACAGGCTAAAAGCGTTAATGGATGATAATCGAAAGTTAGAGAAACAGGTCAGCCAGTTGAACGCAAAGATAGCCAGCGGAGAAGGTCAGGATGTGTTGGCATCGGTCCTGTCAATTGGTGATGTGCGTCTACTGGTTAAACAGCTAACTGGGACTGACCCTAAATCTTTACCTGATGCGCTTGATCGTCTGAAAAATAAGCTAGGCAGTGGTGTCGTCGTCCTTGGTATGGCCGATGAAGCAAAAGTGTCTTTGATTGCCGGGGTGACAAAAGACCTGACAGATCGCGTACATGCAGGCGAGCTGGTCAACCACGTGGCCTCCCAGGTAGGCGGTAAAGGTGGCGGGCGTGCTGATATGGCCCGGGCGGGTGGCTCCGATGTGGACGCATTACCGGCTGCTTTGGCCAGCATTGAGCCTTATTTAAGGGGGCGGCTACTGCAGTAAGCGCAGAAACAGATCCCCTTGATATTAGTCACTATGATTCATTGTTAAATAGTTAGGAAATTAATATGGCTCTTCTGGTCATGAAGTTTGGAGGCACGTCGGTTGCCTCTATCAAACACATGGAGAATGTGGCTGCCAGGGTGCGTCAGGAAAAGCAGGCTGGAAATGAAGTTCTGGTAGTCGTTTCTGCCATGGGAGATGAAACGGATAGATTGGTTTCACTGGCCGAAGAAGTGCAAGATCAAGCGCTCGATACACGGCGGGAACTTGATGTTCTACTATCCACTGGCGAACAGGTCAGCATAGCCCTTGTTGCAATGGTGCTGTTGAAGAATGGTATTGCTGCCAAATCTTTTACTGGTGGGCAGGTTGCCATTAGAACTGATGCTGTGCCAAACCGATCCAGAATACTGGAGGTGGATGCAGATAAACTGCGGGTAGAATTAGCCAAGGGGGTAGTGCCTGTAGTTGCTGGGTTTCAGGGGATCGATGAAGCCGGTACCATAACGACTTTGGGCAGGGGCGGATCTGATACTACAGCGGTTGCTCTGGCGGCGCGGCTGGATGCAAGCGAGTGTCGAATTTATACAGATGTGGAAGGCGTGTTTACGACGGATCCAAGGATTGTTGAATCGGCTCGGTGTCTTGAACAGATTAGCTTTGAAGAAATGCTAGAGTTGGCCAGTCTGGGATCGAAAGTACTGCATACCCGGGCTGTAGAATTGGCGGGCAAGTCTCAGGTACCTTTAAGGGTACTTTCCAGTTTTAATGATGCCCCGGGAACGCTCATCACAAGGGAGGAAGATCTCACTATGGAAGCACCATTGATTTCAGGTATCGCTTTCACCAAAAACGAAGCAAAGTTAACACTCCTTGGTGTTCCCGACCTACCGGGTATTGCATCAACCATATTGGGGCCGATCAGTGCTGCAAATATTGAAGTGGATATGATTGTGCAGAATGTATCAGCCGACCTCAGCACTGATTTCACTTTTACCCTTTCTCGAGAAGATTATGACGAAGCTGCGACTATTCTAAAACAAGTAGCGGCTACCATGGGCGCTCGCGAGGTGACCGGTGATAGCAGTATTGCCAAGCTGTCAATTGTTGGTGTGGGCATGCGCTCGCATGCCGGTGTGGCCAGTAAAATGTTTGAAGTTCTGGCAGCTGAATCGATCAATATCCAGATGATTTCAACTTCTGAAATAGCTATATCAGTTGTAATTGATGAAAAGTATCTTGAGCTGGCCGCTCGGGCGCTTCATTCGGAATTTAAACTGGCAGAATCCACTGCCTAGTTGTGGCACGCGGTTAGCCCGGCGCAGCATCTGTTGAGGTGTTTAACGATCAGTGAAGGTGGCTAGTCCCTGGTTGCCTATCCTGAGAGCCAGAATTAAGCTGATACCAATGGAAGATACGGCTCTGCAAAGTAGTAGCGCCTAGTCAGATCTGCTTCTTTGCTGTTAGCCAGTAGATATTAACTGCAGGTTTTCCCTTCACTGGGTCACCTGTTTGTATAACGGGATATAGCCCTGGGTGAATGAGATGTTTTCGTAGTAGGCTTTAGCGGCAAGCAAACGATGCATTAGAGGTAATCGATACATGGGAACACTCGGCATTAAATGATGTTCCATGTGGAAATTGATCTGGTGAGGGGCTATCAACAGGCGTTCCCACCAATGTGTTATCAGGGTTCTGGTATTTAACCTGGCATCCTTGCTGTATAGATCAGGAACGGCAGCATGTTCGGCCACCTGTCTTAGCCTTGTACATAGCATGTGAGTCGTTGCGAACGCACCGATCCAGATGAGTATTAGCCAGGGCACATTCAGGGAAACAAATAACCCCAACAGGCCTAGGTTAACAATTAAGCCCCCTCTGACAGCACTCTGAGAGTTATGATCAAGCTTGCGGTAATTTCTGATCGAACGTCCTATTGATTTAAGCCTTCGCCAGCCGGTTTGACCGGTCAGGTCCCGGATGATTTTCCGTCGGAAACTCTCGGGTGATACAGGGTAAGCATGATAGTTTTTGAGGTCAGGATCGTTAGCAGTACCAGCAAGCTGATGATGTTTAATATGCCCTTTCATATAGTTATTTTTACTGGAAAAGATCCAGTACCCGGACAGCCAGCTTGCAACGAAGTTATTCGTTGATTTGCTTCGAAAGAAAGACTGGTGCCCAGTCTCGTGCACAATGATGCCCAGCGCGAGTTGCCGGGCACCGATTATAAAGGTAGCCACCAGAATCGACCATACGGAAGGAAAGCGAGCCGCCAGCACGAAAGCCCCGGCAATTAGCAGCCAGTCAGATGCTAAGGCCAGGCCTGCCCTGAAATCGCTCTTCTGGGTAACCTGCTTGATTTCCTCAGGTGATAGTTTTTGCATAGGTGGGTAATTTAATCCTGATAACGGCAATGTGCAATGATTCTGGTGTCCGCCGGTAAATTCATTTTAACCTTAAGCATTCATTTTTTTCGCTTTTAGACCATAATTTGCTTGCATGAGTGGTTGAAATTTCGCTGCTTGTGGGTCGCTGTAACGACGTGGTGAATACCAGGTTTGTGGGTCTGACAGGGGCACTCCTAGGATACGGCGGGATTAGTATGCCCCTATGGGTCTCTGCAAGAATGATTTATCGGGCCCGTTTTGGCGCTGCTGAGCGGAGTGGTAAACTTACTTTAAATACAGATCCTTTGTTGACAGTACTCTTCACGGTGATCTTACCTTTGTGGGCTTGAATGGCTGCCCTGACTATAGCAAGACCCAGCCTCGTCCCTGCCTTGTTCAATGAGCGCCCGGTGTCTAATCGATAGAATCGCTCGAAAATTCTCTGTTGCTCTGCTTTAGGGATACCTAAGCCCTGGTCTTCTACAGTAACAAAGCATTGGTCTGCTTTAACTGAGATGCTGACCCGGGCAGTAGTATCGGGTTTCGAAAATATAATCCCATTTTCAATCAGATTATGAAAAACCGGATGCAGAGATACACTATCCCCGTTTACGTAAACAGGTTTGCTTTGGTTGTGCAGTTTAATGATGATGTTTTTGGAAGAGGCGAAATCTTCCTGATCTCAAATCGTTTGTTCTACCAGCAGATTAAGGTCGACCAGACCAGGGTCCTGCTCGGAATCCAGTCCTGTCTGTAATCGGGTCAATTGCAGGAGTTGGCTCACTGTTGTACTTAGGCTCTTTGTTTGGTTGGACATTTTAAGCAGGAATTCATCGCGAGTTTTTTTTAACATTTTGGATGAGTCGATGATTGTTTCGATCATTCCCTGGAGAGCGGTAATGGGTGTTTTGAGTTCGTGGGAAGCATTTGCAACGAAGTCAATGCGGATATTGTCCGCTATTGTTCGTTCGGTAACATTCTGTATGGAGATCAGTAACTTATCAGGGTTGCAATCTTCTATTATCCGGCGCGCGCTTATTTCAAGGATTCGGCCATGAATTTCGATAGTGCTTGCAGAATCATCCCGCCGGTTCAGTTCGGGATTAGCGAAAGACCAGATTTGCATCAAAGAATCTATATCGAATAGATTTTTACCGATAGGGCTTTCTTCAAGAGAAAATAGCGTCAGTGCTGAAGAGTTGATATGAATAATCTGTTGGTTTGCATCTATGGCGACAACACCTTCATTTAAAGCCTCTAGCATGCTGGATAGTTTTTTGACATTCTGGTCCAGGCCACTAACCGTTTGTTCTGTGTTGAAGGCCAGGTCGTTTAGAGCCCCTTCCAGGATGGCAATGTCGTCCTGCCCCTTCGCCGGCAATCGCGCGACGTAGTTTCCTTGTGAAAGTCGCCGTGCATAGTTTGTCGCTCTGTTAATGGGTCGGAAAAAGTAAGTGATTAGTAAATAGGTGGCTAGTGAAGACAGCAGAAATGCAATAAAGAAGAAATAGAATAATTTGTTAAGCACCATCTCTGTCCAGGAACTGCGAGTCTCCACCGTTTCTAATAACAGCAAGTAACCGAGACTTTGCCCGTCAACATCGACCCGTCTGGCGATGGAGAGCACAGCACTTCCTTGATCAAGGCTTGAATGCCTTGCTGAACTGGTTCCGTGAATCTTTGCCTCTGCAATCTCAGGGCGATTAATATAGTTTTCGTTATCAATTGGGCCATGGTTATCATAAAGTGCACTGCCATTATTACTGATCACTACTAGTTTTTTTGAGGTTTCTAGCTTCCTGCTTTCTTGAAAATCCTTAAAGTCTCCAGTGAGTATGTTCTCGGCCAGCAATGTTGTGATAGGTAAATCAGACTTGAGACTCCTTTCAGATTCAATAAAGAATTCGCTATTCAAATCTTCAGCCAGGCTTAGATAAATTATAACTGCCGCAATGATGCCAACAATGATAGCCGTCAGATACATCTGCCAGAAAAATTTGTTCTTGAACATAGGCGTTAAATTCTTTACTCATGGAAGTAATTGACTGAGTCAAGCCAGAAATAGCCTCATCAGAAAGTGGATTCGACCTCTGCTGAACCATGCCGTTTACTCTTGAGCACTGATTATTGTTCAGCAGGATTTGATGAACTCAGAATTTTTGCCTTGAATGACGAGGCTATAGCTATAGGGACTAAAGGCCCAGGTGACCCCTGCAATACCGCTAAACAGGCTTCGAAAGGAGGTTTAATGAGATCCTCTGCTGCGAGGAAGTTAGCCATTGCGCATCGATTTCAGGGCTACCAGGAAACAGTTCGGCCTTGTTATGGTGTCATGAGATATCCAGAGGACGGGTCGATGCACATGGCGGTCAGTCAGTCTAAAAACTGACTTTAAAGCCCACCGTAGTAGATCGGTTTCGATTTGGGCGGGCGCCATAGGGTTGACGGCTGACAATGTGTCGCACATTCAGGGCATTCTCAACTTTAAGGAAAACCTGGGCATGCCCGTTCAGTTCAAACTGACTGGTAAAGTCAACAGTGGTGGTACTTTCCGTTTTTTCAAAGGATGAGCAAGAAATGAGACCAGCGAAGGCCAGCTAAACCGGTTGAGAACTGCAATTGATGTGCCGGTATATAAGGTATGGGGTCGCCATTAGAGACATTGCCAAAGAAGGCGGTGTCAGCAATATCACTATCGAATTGGCTGTCAATCCATGTGTAGCTGACTGAAATGGGAACATCAAAGGAGCTGGTTGCTTCAAGCTGAATCGATGCTGAGAACTCCAGGCCCTGAACCGTTGCGGCGTCCCCATTGAAGATATCACCGGTTGTGCATTGCGAGCCTGATGACGCAGTGCATAAGCCTAGAATGTTGTCGTAATCACTGAGGAAAAAAATGGCTTCGGCTTTGAAGCCGTTGTTTAGGCGAATACCCATTTCGTAATTAACGGATAATTCTTCTTTGGCTTGGGGCGCATTGCCAGCGGCAGAGAAACCTTTGTGTATACCTGCTATCAGGGTTGTGCTTTCGTTTAATTGGTATAGCACAGCCATTCCGGGTAACCAGATTTTAGTTTGATGCCGTCTCTGATCTCTGCGGTTGTCAATGTGACGACTTGACGGGTTGAGTGTTTTATCAGGCCTGGTTTCCCAGCGCTGTCTCTGCTGCTGGATGTATTCGAAACGAATTCCAGGCGCTAAGGTTAAATTGCTGATTTTTATGTTGTCGTGAAGATGAAATGCAAAAGCCCTGGCGGACTGAAGTTGATTTCCGGCGTTGCCCCATCGTCCGGGATCGTCCAACACCAGCGTGTGCGATACTTGATGGTAGGTGCTGTTGCGTTGTAATCGATCTTCATTGTCTTCATGGACACGAAAACCGAGTTCAAGGTTATGCTGGCTGCTTTGGCTATTAAATACAGTCTCCCACTTCGCTTGAATTCCCCTGGAGAGATAAGTCCTGGCGTTAGCTCGCAGTTGAATACTACCCTCAGCACTATCGAAGGTCCCGTTAAGTACGCCAGCGAGAAAAGAAGGTGAGGTGCCGTTGATACTCTGGCCCAGATTCACTGCAGAAATGATGCGATTCCAACTTAATCCGGAAAAATCACGATTGGCCGGGCTACCATCGAGATCAATGCCCTGGGTTTTAAACCAGTTTCTGGCCAGGCGGTTCCTGTAGATTGTTAGTTGTAGGGTGTTTGATTCTGATTGAAAAAATCGATATTGAATCATTTCCTGTCGATGACCGCTGTAGATATTATCCAGGGCAGAGATGTCATATCGACGTAGAGGAGAACGCTCGAAGTCAGGGTCGGTAAGTCCCAGGTAGGATTGATTTGAGTGCTGCCGGGTTTGTTGCAGTTTAAGTATGAATTGATGCCGGCCATCGATGCTTTGGTGTCTGTATTTCAGCATGTAATCCTGGATATTGAGCCCTGTGGGCTGATTACTTTTGCTGAAGTGCTGAAAGCCCTCCGATCGCCATTGATGGGTTTCTAACAGGAATTGGGTTTGATCTGACAGACGACGATTAATGAAAGTATGGGTCCTGAAGGTTTCATCAGTACCGGTCTCCATAATCAGATTGAACTGATTATGGTCAGTGATGGGCGTGGATATCATATTCAGAGCGCCGCCAACAGTATAGGGCCCCTGGGTAATGGCGGCTGGTCCCTTAAGAATTTCGATCCCATGAATTCTACCTGGCGTGGGAAAGTAGTAGGCCGCAGGAGCAGCATAGGGTGCAGGGGCAATAAGAATATTATCTTCCAGCAACGTGATACGGCTGCTACGTTCGGTTGCTACACCGCGGATACTGATGTTGGGTCGAAGTCCAAAGCCATCTTCTATCTGCAGGGATATTCCGGGCACGCTCCGGAGTATGCGTTGTATATCGGTATAGGAAAAACGATCGAGATGTTCGAAACCTAGATAGGTTGCTGCTCCGGCAATCTGGCGGGCCCGGGCTCTGGAGCCGACAATGGAGACTTCTTCAATATAGGGATCTGTATCGAGATCAGGGGGGAGAGTGGTCGCCAGACAGCAGTTGACTAATAAATAGGTGCTTATAAAAGTGACAATGGAACCTGCTCTCATTGCTTATCTCTATGCTAGAAGCGTAAATAATAATCTAAATACGAATCATTATCAATAACATTTACGATAGATAGCGGTTTGTCTCCGTGAAAGCACTCGTTAGTGTCTGCGGCTTACCGAAGCATAAATTAACCACTACTGAAAATTCCTTAAGAATAAAGGTAGGTGCTGGCTTGTCTTAATTTTTGGCCTCAGCGTCAGGGCAAGTTAGCGATGCTTAGAAAGGTTCTGCTTCTGAGCCGATTTCTGCTTTTAATAATTCCTTAAAGCCTCGCTTGGCGTCGCTCTTACCCTGTACGACGGCACAGACTTCCTGGCAGATAGGCATTTTAACGTTATACTGGGCTGCCAGGGCGATGACGGCTGGCGCACTCTTGACGCCTTCGGCCACCATAAACATATCACGCGTTATAGCTTCGATTGGCTGACCCATACCCAGTCGAAAGCCAACAGTTCTGTTACGTGATTTTTCACTGGTGCAGGTTGCTACTAGATCACCAACGCCGGCTAACCCCGCGAACGTGCTGGCGTCTCCACCCATGGCAGTGCCAAGCCGGGTCATTTCCGCTAGCCCTCGAGTGATGATGGCAGAGCGAGTATTGTCTCCGGCACCCTGGCCATCGCCCATCCCAGCAGCGATAGCAATTATGTTCTTAAGGACACCACCGAGTTCGCAGCCGATAACGTCATGATTGCGGTAAACACGAAATAAGCTGCTGTGAAATACGTTTTGTATCTGCTGTCTAAGTGATTTATCGGGTATAGCCAGTACACTGGCTGCTGCAAATCCTGCCATAATCTCAATAGCTAGATTAGGACCGGTAAGTACGCCGCAGGGGTGGTCTGGTAGAACAGCTTTGATTACCTGGGTCATGCGTGAGCCTGTGGAAAGCTCAAGCCCCTTGCTTAGGCTGATAATAGGCGTGTGTTTTTTAATATATTGGCTTCCCAGGGTTAATACTTCTCTGAAATTCTGGGAAGGAATAGCCATGACAATGAGGTTTTTGCCTTCGATGACCTCCTGAAGATCGGCACTTGCCGAAAGCTTCGGTGATAATCGGGCTTGCGGAAGATAATGCTGGTTGCTGTGGTCCTGGTTTATTTCATTGACAGTATCGGAATTTCTTGCCCACAGTTTAACGGCCTGATGGCGGCTTAACAGGTGGGCAAACGTGGTGCCCCAGCTGCCGCCACCAATAACACCAATATTCCAACTGTTCATTTTTGAAACGGGGTCTGTAGATTTAGAATATCTTCGATGAGATCCTTAGGGGTATCATTTGGCAGGTTTACGATGTCTACCGTACCGCCAAAATGCTGTTCAATTTCAGCGGCTATTTCATCGAAGCGACCGACCGCAGCAAACTCATGCACCAGATCATCGGTAATCCTTGTCGACATATCTTGCCATTGGCCCTTTTTAGACAATGCGTTTAACTCAAATCCAAGATCTTCTAATCCGTGAACTTTAAAAACAGGCCAGTAGGCTGGTGTGGAACCATAGAATCCGATTCTGGTTCTAACCCACTCAAATTGTCTTTGAACTGCGGCATCATCCTGGCCGGTGATAACGAAGCCGCCGCCGGAAATTTCAAACTCCTTTCTGTTACGGTCTGCACGATTCAGACCTTGGTTGAGTCTTGGCATAATATAGGTGCTCAGGTATCGCGAAGTGCAGAAAGCGTGCAGCATCACGCCATCGCATTCTTCTGCAGCCACCTTCATCATAGCCGGACCGACGGCAGCGATCTGAATCCGCGGTAATGGGCAGTTCAGAGGCTCTGGCGTAAAGTTGGGTGTCATGAGTGACAACTGATAGTGCTCTCCCTGATAGTCCAGTTGGCTACCGGTGTGCCAGCAGTGCCAGATAGCGCGAACAGCCTGCACATATTCTCTAAGCCTTGGTGCTGGCGCACTCCAGGGTACGCTGAAACGCCTCACATTATGGCCTTTGACCTGACTTCCTAGACCCAGTGTAAATCTACCTGAAGAAGCCGCTTGAAGATCCCATGCCAGCCCCGCCGAAACCATGGGGCTTCGGGCGAAAGCGATTGCCACGCTGGTTCTCAGTTCCAGTCTGCTGCTGTGGGTAGCGGCTATGGCAAGCGGCAGGAAGGGGTTGTGTCGATTTTCCTGAGTTGACACGCCTGAAAACCCAGTAAGATCAAGGTCATGAACAACGCCCGCTATTTCATTGAGTGCTTCACTGGGAATGCTGGTGATGACCTTCATGGGACCAACCCTCATAATTGAACGGAAATCATGGCACAGGCAGATAGAGAAGGCCAAGGACAAAGTGACCACCGGGTAGTAAAAATCGCAGCTCCCAGTATTCCAGGAGTGCGGCAATCAGCCATTTTTATTGTAATGCTACCTGATTAAAGGGCGTTTACTTTTGTGGCCAGACTTGCTGACAACGCCTACCCGATGTAGCAGTGTAGGCAGAATAAGAAAGGTTACTAACAGCATTAATGAGATTGCAATGGTTAGTAATAAACCCACGGATGCAGCACCCTTGTGTAAACTGAAGGACAATGAAAAGAAGGTGCCAATGGTTGTCAAAGCACTGATTAGGACGGCCTTGGAAGTACTGAAACTGAGCAGCATATCGCTGGCGCCGGTCTGCTGGTACCTGTGCACAACATGAATACCGGCATCAACGCCAAGACCGATAATAAGTGGAATCACTAGAATATTGGCCATATTGAGGGTCAGGCCGGATAGTTGACAGATCGCCAGGGTCAATAACACGCTGAGTCCGATGGGTATCAGTACCAGAACTGCTAAAATAAAGTTTCTAAAATAGGCCATGAGAAGAATAGACACGCCCAGGAAGGTTAATGACGCTGCTTGCTGAAAAGCTTTAACTACCACATCACCCACGCCCCACTCGACTATGGTGCGACCAGCCGTGTTTGGGGCCTCCTGCATGACTTGTTTAATAAAACGATCGGTTTCTATTCGGGAATTGAGTTTATATTTGGGTTGAACTGAAACCAGATACTGGTTTTTATCGGTTATGAGCCTGCTTTTGAAGGCGGCAGGTATGTCCTCAATTGAAAAAGGCCTTGCGGTCAGCAATTTATTCAGATGATTCAGCGCTACCTGCACCTGGCGATGGATATTTTGATTTATTTGAGCCTGCCGTTCCGGGTTTTTGACAATTGCGTTGAGAGTATGAAGTAATGGCTGGTAATGAGCTCGACTTTCATCATCGACGGTCTGCAGCGATGCTTTAAAATAATCTAACGCAGGTTCCAATTGCTGGTTGGCTTCGCCTGGCAACACTTCCTCTATGTTGGCATATAATGCAGCGGTTTCCTGGAGCATTAGCTGTTTTGTGGATTGCTCAGAGGGTAGAAAATCCAGCGGCGTGGTGACGTCCCCGACCAGGGGCAGACTCGTTAGATGCTGTTTCAGATGGGCGGCGGAAGTGGCCGAGTCTGCTAACACGGAAATACTGTAGTCCGTCGCCAACTGGGCTTCCTGAAGTGTTAGCAGGGTTTGTGTGGCTTCAGAATTTTCGTCTCGCATTGCCAGGACGTTATAGTCGAACGTGATATCTTTGGCAATGAAAGCGGCCACTAAGCCAAGTGGTATGACGCAGTAGCCAAGCCAACTGATTTTTAGCTGGGGCAATGGATTGGCAGTGACCCGGGTGTCGATGCTAGCAGGCGACCATCGAGTGAACCACGCCGGCAGAAGTGTCATGGTAAGAAATAACGCGATGGCCATTCCACCGGCCGAGATGATGCCTAATTCGGCCAATCCAAGATAGGCGGTAGGGGCAAAGGAAAGGAAAGCCAGCATCGAAGTTGCCGTACATAGAAGTAGCGCGGGCAGCAGGTCTTTTGACGTTGATAACAGTGCAGATGAAACGCTTTCATCCCTGAGGCCGACCTGAAACCTCAGTGAAAAGTGCACAGCAAAATCGACCCCCAAGCCAAAGAACATCACCACGAAAATCATCGAAAGGGTATTGAAACTACCAATCGTCAGCGTTGCAAAACCCAGCGTAAGGCTGATGCCAATAATGAGCATGGCAAAGATAGCGGTAATAATGCTGGTAGAGCGAATGCCGATTACCATGATGATGGCAAGCAGCACAGCGGAAATTGAAGCAGCGATACCGATACCCTGCAGACCAGCGCGGAGTTCTTCATCCGCCAGGGCGACCTCTCCAGTGAGATGAACTTCGATGCCCTCGGCGACAGCTTCAGCTTCAATGGTCTGCCTGATGTTGGCTATAATCTCTGAATTGGGTAACTGCTGGTTAAAATCCTGACGGCCCTTAATAAGGATGAGATGGATGTGCTGTCTAGCATTTTGATCAACCAGCGGGTAGTAGCCCTGTAGCTGCAGTTCACCGGAAGGTAGGGAATTGACCAGACTGTCCAGCGTGACAGGTAGCTGTAATCCCGGGTTAGCCTGAATAAAGTCGGCCAGGGAAAAGATAACATTGCTCAGATCAGCTTCATCGGCAATTCTCAGAAGTGGCCCATAATTGAATTCCGCCCCTTTTAGCCACTGCTCAAGCTTGTCTAAGGGGAGGAAATAGAGCAGGCGCTGTTCTAGGAAGTCATGAACTGTCGGTGCGAAAACAGATTCATAGTGGTTACTGGCGGTGAAGGCATCCGCCAGGTCCCTGGTGGTTTGTTTGACGGCATTCCCGTCCTGTCCGGAAATTACAACAATGGCAGTTTGTTGCAGATCGGGAAAGGCCGCTTTAAAATATTCATTGTCCTGGTACCAGATCAGGTTTTCTTCTGGTTTAACCAGATCTGCCAGATCAGAGTTTATTTTTCCCTTAAAAGCAAATAGCGTAGCGGAGGCTATTCCCAGGCAGGCCAGTAATATAATGGTCTGCAGAGAATACCGCTGAACTAAACCAAACCAGCGGTTAAGCCACTGTCTGTCTGTGGTAGTTTCAGCCATGGGTCAGGCTAATCTGCAGATTTGCGGCTGCGTAGGTCTGTCTATAAATCTCTGCCAGGCGCATTGCAGAATTGAAGTGCGTCTTTTCCGATACCTTTTCTCTGTTGACCTTCCCCTGTGTGCTGCGTTGAGTACTTCTGGGTAGCCAGAAGTCAATTTTTTTGGCGAGATCAACGGCATCGCCTGATCGGAAATGGGTGTTTTTATCGTCGATCGATTCTCTCAGGGCACTGCTCCGGGAATCGCTGACGATGACGCAGCATGCACTGGCCATAGCTTCCATTACGGCCATTCCTTCTAGTTCAACTTCACTGGCGTGCACAAAAAGGTCCGTTGACGCATATAGGCTTTCCAGGCGTTGTTGACTGACCTTGCCTATGGACGCTTTTACGCCGAGACGTGCAGCCAGGCGTTCCAGTTTTTTCTGCTGCGGTCCTGTTCCCGCTAAGGTCAGGCTGATATTTTTCTTGAATTTTGACCGTTGTATGGCCTCGATGATCAGATGCTGTTTTTTCTCTGCCGCAAGACGACCCACCGAAAGGATATGAAACTGATCCAGATGCTTGTCATTTCTTTGAATATCAAAAAAATGATCCGGGATTCCGTTTGAGATAGTGGTCACTGGTTTTTCCAGGCCATGTTGAAGCAGCAGTTTTGCAGCAAAATCAGATGGTGTGATTACCAGGTCTACCTGATTGTACAGCTTGCGCAGAAAGAGGCGATATAACCATTTGATGCTCCAGTTATGCTCAAGCCTGATGTTGCGCAGTAGATTTTCAGGCTGCACGTGAAAAGAACATATAATAGGAATATTCAATTTACGGGCACAATCTATAGTGGCGCTGGCCAGGAAAAAAGGATATTGGATATGCAACAGATCACTGCCTGCCAGGGCTTCCAGAATCTTCTTTTTGTTGGGGATGGCCAGCGGGGTATTCATTGATTCCATCAGGTCATTGGCACCGGGTAGGCGTAATCTAGTGAAGTGCACAAATCGGTCGTCGTGATTTGAATCCGGTTTAAGGGTCGCAAGGATTCTGAAATCGAATTCATCTGCCAGTGCGGTAACGAAGCGCTGAGTGGAGACAACGGTACCGTTGAAAGGATAGTCCCAGGAGTCTATTACCATGGCGATTTTGAGCGGTCGTTTACCCCTATTGATGTTCAGTTGGTTCATTTGCGATGACGCCAGTTCGTTTCTGAAATAGACAATTACTGTAAATCATCACTGAAAGTCTCTATTTCTGGTCCGCCTCAGGAAACCTCACAATGGAAAGCCTCCGTATAGGTAATGAAATATTAGGCGGTTCAGTAATAGTCCCAGCCGCGGATAGTGATCGTAAATGCCGCTAAAGTCAAAAAATCACTGCCTTTTACATGGATTTTCACCTAGCTCCCCATCTAGTTCTTGTTTAGTTTTTGTCTGGTTTTTATTTAGCTTCTGCCTGGTCTGTTAAGAGAATACACGCCATAAATTACCTGACAAAAAGGCCCAGTTAGTCCTGTTGCAAGAGACTTTTAATAGACCCGACAACGATTTCAATTAGAATCTACATCGCTAAACGCCTGGGCCTGATATTTTGATGTGGTGATTTTTTGCCTGCCGGTATTCCGTTTTGCGCGATATGATTGAGTGTGAAAGTCACTGCCAGGGTTGTTATCCATAGGGCTCTGCATCGCCGGTGACGAGTATTTTTCTGGGATCAAGCGCATCTCTTATGGCCTCGCCAATGAAGATGAGCAGGATCAGCATCGATGCTAAAGCGCAGAAAGTGGTTATGCCGATCCATGGTGCATGCAGGTTTGCTTTTGCACTGGATAGCAACCGACCAAAAGAAGGGGCGTCCAATGGTAATCCGAAGCCCAGGAAGTCCAGCGCAGTCAGAGTGGTAATCGATGAATTCAGGATAAATGGCAGGTAAGTCAGGGTAGCCACCATCGCATTGGGGAGCACGTGCCGGGTCATAATCGTGAAATTGCTCAGACCCAGGCTTCGTGCGGCACGAACGAATTCAAAGTTGCGGGCTCGCAGGAACTCAGCTCTGACCACGCCAACAAGGGCCATCCAGCTGAACAGCGACAAAATCGCCAGTAACCAGATGATGTTTGATTCCACCATGGAGGCGAGGATAATCAGAATAAAAAGAACCGGTAGGCCCGACCAGATTTCTACCAGTCTTTGTCCAAGGAGATCTATTAAGCCGCCAAAATAACCCTGCAGGGCACCCACGGTTATGCCGATGGTACAGCTGATCATCGTTAATGAAAGTCCAAACAGGACAGATAGCCTGAACGAATATAATAATTTGACCAGAACATCTGTGCCGCTACCATCTGTGCCTAACCAGTGTTCGTCATCAGGTGGGTGGGGATAGGGCGGTGCCAGATTCCAGTCTAGGGTGTTATAGCTGAAACGAAAAGGGGGCCAGAGAGCCCAGCCGCTGCGCTGAATCAATTTGCTGAAAAAGGGGTCGAGGTAATGTGTTTCTGTCTCGAACTCACCGCCAAGGGATTTTTCGCTGTAAGACATCCAGATCGGGAAGTAAGTCTGGCCCTCGATGGAAAAAACAATCGGCCTGTCGTTGGCTATGAATTCGGCAAATAATGAGGTGCCGAACAACACCATAAAAATCAGTGTTGCATAGTACCCTCGCTTGTTAGCCCTGAACTGCTGCCAGCGTCGACGATTAATAGGATTCATTTAACTGTCTCTGGATTCAAAATCGATTCTCGGATCGATGAGGGTGTAGGTCAGATCGCCGATTAACTGCATAAATAAACCGATTAAAGTAAAACAATACATGGTGCCAAACAATATAGGGTAGTCACGTTTAATGACCGCCTCATAGCCAAGCAGGCCAATCCCGTCCAGGGAAAAGATGACCTCAATGAGTAGCGCGCCGGTAAACAGAATGCCGATAAATGCGGCGGGGAATCCAGCAATAACAATCAACATGGCATTTCTGAAAACATGGCCATACAGAACGCGGGTCTGACTTAATCCTTTGGCGTAGGCAGTGAGTACGAACTGCTTGTTTAATTCTTCCAGGAAGCTGTTTTTGGTGAGCATGGTCAGAGTTGCAAATCCGCCAATAGTGAGGGCGATCAGCGGTAGCGTCAGGTGCCAGAGATAGTCTTTGACCTGTGCCGTAAAACTAAGGGTGTCTGCATTTTCGGAAGTTAGTCCGCGCAGCGGAAACCAATCCAGATAAGAACCGCCGGCAAAGATGACAATAAGTATAACAGCGAATAGGAACCCGGGTATAGCGTAAGCTGTGAACACGATTAAACTGGACCACAGATCAAAGGCTTCGCCGTCTTTGACGGCTTTGCTGATGCCGAGCGGAATTGATATGCCGTAGATGAGCAGTAAAGACCAGAGGCCTAGGGAAAGTGACACTGGAAGTCGTTCGAACACCAGGTCGACCACATCTCGATCCTGAAAGTAGCTGTGCCCGAAATCGAACTGAAGATAATCCCACATCATATTAAAAAAACGCACGTGCGGTGGTTTATCGAAGCCGAACTGGCGCTTTAATGATTCCACTAGTTCAGGATCCAGGCCGGAAGCGCCTTGATAACCGCTACTTTCTGCAGGACCCATGGCATTTGCAGAAGAGATACTTGCTGTGCTGGACATATTACCAAGGCCAGTTGCCTGGGCTAGGGCCTGTTCTACTGGGCCACCAGGGGCAAACTGAATGATGGTAAAATTGATGACCATGATGCCAAACAGAGTAGGCAGAATCAGCAATAATCGTTTGAAGATATAGCGAGCCATCAGTTGTCGTCTCCAGCATAGTTGGCGACGCGACTGGCCTTTTCTTCGTCCCACCACCATAGGTCCAGAAAGCCCAGACGCTGCAGTCGGCCATGATCAGGAATGCCGAATTTATCCCAGTAGACGATGGCGTGATTGGTTTTTGACATCATGGGTAACCAGTAATAGTTGTGTAACATGACACGATCAAATGCCCTGATTGCGGCGACATAGCTGGGCCAGGTCTCCGCTGTGCCAATGGCATCAATCAGGAAGTCGATTGCCGGATCCTGAAGGTTTGACCAGTTCGCACTATAGTCACGATTCGCTTCGCTGCTATGGAAAGAATTTCTGATCTGTAGTGTCGGTGTATTGTTGGGCAGGAACCAGATTGCACCACCATCGAAATCCCCGGAACGCATCCTGTATAGCCAGTTTGAAATCTCGGGTGATTTGGCGCTGGCCTTGATGCCGAGTTTCGCCAGTTGCCTGGTGAGCGGGATAAAAGAGCTAGCCAGGGCAGGAGATACAGCTACTAACCTGAGCTCGAAGGATTCACCGGTTTCACCGTGCACGAGTTTATTATCGCGGACAACCCAGCCTGCCTGTTTGAGTAGACTGGCCGCTTCTAGAAGGTTGGCTCTTGACCAGCCTGAGCCACTATTAGGTTGAGCCCGGTAGGGTTGTGAAAAAACCTGCTCCGGCACCAGATGCTTAATAGGATTAAGCAATGCCAGTTCTTTTTCAGAGGGCAATCCTCTTGCAGCAAATTCGGAATCATGAAAGAAACTGGTTGCCTGCCCCCAGAAGCCATAGGATCTGCTGTTCTGCCAGGTCATATCGTTAATGATCCACAGGGCTCTGCGAACACGCCTGTCCTGAAATCGTTTCTGCGCCATATTCCAGAAAATTGGCCACCACAGGCCAGCGGGTTTAGCCAGTTGATACTCTTGTTTAATGACATAACCTTCACTGACTGCCGGGATATCATAGGATGCATACCAGGTCCTGGGGACATTTTCCACATGGACATCGACGATATTGGCTTTGACCGCTTCGGTTTGAACCTGATCGTCTCGGAAATAATCGAATTTAACCTCATCGAAGTTGTAACGGCCGCGATTGATGGCCAGGTGAGCCCCCCAATAGTCGATTACTCGATTGAATTTTATCCAGCGCCCGACCCGCATTTCGGCAATTTCATAGGGTCCAGATCCCAGGATAGGCAAAACGGTTGTTTTGTCGATGCCGCGGTCTGTCCAGACGTGCGCCGGGAGAATAGGCAGCGCGCCGAGTCGAATGGGTAATTCAGGATCCTGTCTATATTCGGCTGGTATCAGGAACCTGAATTCATGAGTTGTTTCTACTTCCAGTTGGAAGGCGCCGAAGGCACTTTTTAGATCTGGGGCGCCATGCTCGATGATGGCTTTAAAAGTGAATTCAACATCTTCAGTGGTAATGGCCTGACCATCGTGAAAGCGGGCTTCGGCTCTGAGTTTGAAGGCGACCCAGGAGCGGTCCTCAGCAACAGCAATGCCTTCGGCCAGTAAACCATAGTGGGTTGCCGGTTCATCAAGAGCAGGAACCATTAAGCTGTCCCAGAGGAGATTGGTATCTCTGGACCAGAAACCCAGTCCTGCAGCTAATCTGCCCTTGGTGGTAATGGGATTCAAATTGTCCCAGTTGCCCATTTGTGGGAGGCGTATAACGCCGCCTTTGTTCGCCTCAGGATTGACATAGTCAAAATGGTTGAAGTCGGCAGAGTACTTTGGCGTGCTTAAAAAAGCATAGGCATGCTGGTATTGCCTGTCAGCCAGGCTATTTATGGGTACTAACGATAAAGTCAGATATAGTGCAAATAGAATTTTCATTATCAATACTTCGTGTTCTGTTTCTTTTAATAACAAATTATTTGCTGGGTAACTAGCTTTATTGGCAGGCGGTTGAACAAACAAAGGCGAAATTGCTGCTATAAGAGGCTTTTGGGTTTGCGCTGTTACCGGGCACTGGGTTATTTTAGGGCTTTGGCTCGTTAAACCGTATCTTTTATAAGGGTTGCGGAAAGCGCTTGCCAGGAACGGTGAAAGAGGCGGTCCTGAATGCAGGAAAACCAGGTAATAGTTGAAGTTGATAACCTCACGGTGAAATTTGCCGATCGCACTGTAGTGGATCACATCTCTTTCAGTATCAGTAGAGGCGAGACGCTGGCCCTGGTAGGAGAAAGTGGTTCTGGTAAATCTGTATCTGCCCTGTCAATCGTTCAGTTGCTGCCCTATCCCAAGGCTTCGCATCCGGATGGTTCTATTAAATGCCTCGGCCAGGAGGTGATTGGAGCCAGTCAGGAAAAGATGCGCCAGATTCGTGGTCAGGTCATCTCCATGATCTTTCAGGAACCAATGACATCCCTGAATCCGCTGCATAATATAGAAAGGCAGATAGCTGAAATACTTTGGGTTCATAAGCAGATGCCCGTGCAGGTGGCCAGACCCAGAATTATTGAGCTTCTTGCTTTAGTTGGTATTGCTGATCCCATAGACAAAATGAAAGCCTACCCACATGAGTTATCGGGAGGCCAGCGGCAGCGCGTCATGATTGCTATGGCCCTGGCCAACGAACCGGATTTATTGATTGCTGATGAGCCAACCACGGCATTGGATGTCACCATCCAGGCACAGATTCTGAACCTGCTTAAATCCCTGCAGCGGCAACTGGGGATGGGCTTGCTGTTAATAACCCATGATTTAGGGGTCGTTAGAAAGATGGCGGACAGAGTCTGTGTTATGACTCAAGGCGAGATAGTGGAGTCGGGCCTGTGCCAAACAGTATTTACCCAACCACAACATCACTATACCAGGGCGCTGCTGTCAGCTGAGCCCCAGGGGGACCCTATTGAGCTCACGGACAAACTGCCATTACTGCAGGTAGAAAATTTATCGGTTAGCTATCAGACAACCAAAGGCTTTTTCTGGAAGGGTGAGTCTTTTAAAGCTGTGGATAATGTAGGCTTTGAGGTTTATCGAGGGGAAACCCTCGGTATTGTTGGAGAATCTGGTTCTGGCAAAACCTCCCTGGGTATGGCCGTTTTGAAATTAATCCATAGCGAAGGAGAACTCAGAATTGATGGTAAGGACCTGCACCGGCTAAACCATAAGCAGTTAACCCAGGCGAGAAAGGATTTCCAGGTCGTGTTTCAGGACCCGTTCGGAAGCCTGTCACCAAGAATGTCTGTTCAGCAGATCATTGCCGAAGGCCTGGCAGTTCATCAACCAACATTATCTGCCAGCCAAACCAGACTGGAAGTTGCCAAGATGCTGGATGAGGTGGGTCTTACCCAGGATTCGCTGGACAGATATCCGCACGAATTTTCAGGCGGACAACGCCAGCGAATTGCCATTGCCAGGGCGCTGATCATGAAGCCCAAATTCATTGTGCTTGATGAACCGACTTCGGCACTGGATATGTCGGTGCAGGCTCAGATAGTTGATTTGTTGCGAGCTTTGCAGATAAGGCATGAGTTGACTTACCTGTTTATCAGCCATGACCTAAAGGTTATAAGGGCCCTGAGCCATCGGGTATTGGTTATGAAAAACGGCATCATTGTTGAGCAGGGCTCAAGCGAGCAGATATTTGAATCTCCCGTTGAAGCTTATACAAAGCAGTTGATAGCTGCCGCTTTTGAACTTGCGGCTTAATGTGATCGACCGGCCTTATAGCTGAAACAGTGACTCCAATGTTGTGCCCATGGGAAAACAGGTCGTAAATAGGTGATAATGCGTGCCTGCCTCCCTTGATTGAGTTTCCTGGAGAAAATGGTTTGCTTATCAGTGTTATTTTCACAACCTATAACTCACCTGACTGGTTAGCGAAAGTATTGTGGGGCTTTCATTATCAGGCTGATATCGAATTTGAAATTGTCATCGCCGATGATGGCTCTCGTTCTGACACCGAACAGGTAATTCAGGCGTTCAGCGCACAGACTCATTTGACCGTGAAACATGTCTGGCACGCCGATGAGGGTTTCCAGAAGTGTCGGATTCTCAATAAAGCGATCTTGGCTTCTGCAGGTGAATATCTGATCCTGACCGATGGTGATTGTATACCCAGACACGATTTTGTCACGGCCCACCGACAGCAGGCTGAGCCGGGCCGTTATTTAAGTGGCGGCTACTTCAAATTACCATTGGCGGTGAGCCAGGCAATTGATCAGAACGCTATTGAGGCCGGGTTGTGCTTTGATCGACAATGGTTATTGCATCAGGGCATGAAATCATCCCTGAAATTCATGAAGTTGACTGCCAGTGGTGGCCAGTCGAAATGGTTCAATCGATTAACGCCGACCAAAAGAACCTGGAACGGTCACAATGCTTCAGGCTGGAAAGCAGATGCGCTGGCAGTCAACGGCTTTGATGAGCGCTTGCAATATGGCGGGCTGGATTGCGAATTTGGCGAGCGCCTGGTCAATCTCGGGGTCAGGCCCAAGCAGATAAGATACAGTGCTATCACGGTACACTTGGATCACCCCAGAGGCTATGCGTCTGCTGAAGGCTGGGCCCGAAATCGAGCCATTCGTCGGACTGTTGCAGACCAGAAGGTGATTGAAACCCCCGCAGGTATCAGGCAGTTATCCTTATAGTGCCGGCACCCATGCCAGCCAAGTAGGCTATCGCAGTGATTGGAAATAACTCAGCAGCTTGGCAGCTTCCTGTTCGACGGTGTGGCAGTCGGTCACTTTCTGCCGGGCCTGCAGGGCCAGAGCCTCCAGAGTTTCCTTATCGTTGATCAGTTCGTTCAGTGCTCGAGATGTTGCTGCCACGTCAGCTATGGGTACGATTCTACCCGTCTGAGTTGAGTTGATAATTTCCGGCCAGGCACCGGCCGTGCTGGCGATGACGGCAACCCCCGAACTCATGGCTTCCAGGACAGTAAGGCCGAACCCCTCGTTGCGACTTAGCGCCGTGATGATGCTCATGGCTTGAAACAACTCTGGTATTTTTTGGAAAGGTTGTTTCCCTGTGAAAACGAATTGCCCGGCCAGGTCCGCAGCTTTAATTTTCTGTTGTTGTTGCTCAAAGAATGCGGTCTGATCGGCTGTGATCTCGCCAACGATGATGACGCTCCAGGCCGGATTTTTTTTCAGCAAGGGAATGGCTGCATCTATCAGGATATCGATTCCTTTTTGCTTTCGCACTCGACCGAAAATCCCTATGCCATGCTTACCAGGCAGACCCAACTGCTGCCATAACTCGCTCTTCGAGGTTGCCGGTTGATAGCGTTGCGTATCGATACCGTGCGCAATGATGGCCTGTGGTTTGCGCTTAAGATAAAAGGCAGCAGCATCACAGGTTGAAATAACGCCGTCCATTTTTCTTATCAGCCAGCGAGTAAACCGGCTGTGGTGGCGTTGCGCGGTAGAGGTGAAAACAATTTTCAGCTTGTTCCCGGAAAATAGCTTTAACGCTAATGCCTGAATCATTTCATCATTTCTACGCGCATGAAAGATAACGTTGGAGTCATTGCCTGACAGCCGTCGCAACATGAATACAGCTTCAAGAAAGCCGATTACCGGGGTGCCTTTGGGCAGGTGATGGCTGCCCAGAACAGCCAGTTCACAAGCCTGCCGTTGATGCGGCAGTACTTGTAGCAGGGTGGAAGTAACCCCCGAGAATCGGCGACTGGAATTACCCAGGATTAAGTCAGGTGGCATTGGCTGACAACCTTGGTTCACGGTCAGGGATAACGAAACTTACAGTCCTCATAACGATGCACAGGTGGTGATGGTCTATCGAGGTTTTAACCGGATGCGTCCATCTGAAAATGAAACGCAGTCCATCGCTGTAAGAATTCACGGTTAGTCGGTCTTTCGATAAAATGCAGGGCGTCTTTTAACTGGATCGAGCAGGCTCCAGTCTCCCTGGTCCAGTTTATGGCCCAGCGGGAAGGGAGGCCTGGCTTCGTGTTTAATGGATTTCAAGACGCGTTCATCTTCATAGTAGCAGGAGGCAATGGTGACCATTAAGGCGCCCGCCAGCGGGGCTTTCTGGCGCCTGAAATCAGCCAGTAGTGCCCGGCTGCAGGCATCGTTGATTTCAGAAAACGTTAGCTCAAATTTCTCTAAGGAGGCTTGCTCCAGCCAATCGTAGATTTCTGCGAAGGCACTGAGCTGCTTGCCGAGGCGTTGCATAATCCTGGTAATGATCTGCGCATCGTCAGCACCAGGTAACTGCAGGTCTGTACTGGCAGGAATCATTTGGCCCGCTATCCACTTAAGGCAGTGTTTGTGTGCTGCTGGCAGGCCGTCACTGCTGATCAAGTCATTTTGGGTAGAATCTGTCATGGGCATCTCAGTCGAATAATGTGTCCAGCCGTTTTTTGATGTTGTCGGCGATATAGAGTGCCAGCGCCTGAATGGTTCGAGTCGGATTTACTCCTGCACTGGTGACGAATAGACTGCCATCGACAATAAATAGGTTTTTCACATCATGGCTTCTGCCCCATTCATTGACAACCGAATTATCTGGATCAATACCCATTCGAGCTGTGCCCATCAGGTGCCATCCGCCAATGCTGATAGGCGCAGTTGCTATAACGTCCAGAGCCCCTGCTGCTCGAAGTACTTCTGATGCTTTGCTGATCGAGAAATCGAGCATAGCCTGGGAGTTCTTGCTGATGGTGTAGTCAATTTTAGGAGCAGGAATGCCGTTAGAATCGGTGAGTGCAAGATCCAGCGTGACAGTATTGTGCGCTTCGGGCAGATCTTCACAGATAGCAACCATGCCGGTTGTCCGGTCTATCATTTTCCGAAAGGCCTGGTGATGTCCTTCTCCCCAGGGAATGTGGCCGCTACTCATGCCCTGTAACGCCGTACTAACCGGCCCTCGACCTCGGCTGATCTCGTAGGTGAAGCCACGCAGGAAGCCACGTGATGGGTCGCTTTCATAGAATTCCTGGCTCCATATACAGTTGCTTGGGCCATGGCAACCGTCCATTGGATCCTTAAATATCCCCTGGATTGAAGCATAGGGGTGGAACATGAGATTCCTGCCCACTAATCCGCTTGAATTTGCCAGGCCATCCGGGTGTTGTTTCGATCTGGAATTAAGCAGGATCCTCGGCGTACCGACGCCATTACAGGCTAGAATAACCACTTCGGCGCGTTGATGGATTTCGCGGCCGTCACGGTCAAAATAGGTGACGCCGGATGCCATACCATTGTCGTGCACGGTGATTTCTTTAACCCTGCAACGGGTTCGCACTTCCACACCGCTGCGAATGGCCTTTGGCCAGTAGGTGATGTCAGTACTGGCCTTTGCTCCCTGTGCACAGCCGCTCAGGCAAGCGCCCAGATTAATGCATTGATCCCGGCCGTCGTAAGGCTGGGTGGCAACAGTACTGTCGGAAGGCCACCAGTGCCAGCCCAGGCTATTAAAGCCTCGCGCCAGTGTCTCACCGGACTGCCCCAGTGGTACCGGTGGCATAAGGGCGGGTTTAGCCGGGTAAGCCGGATCACCGGCTAATCCAGAGACGCCCATTATCCGATCGTTTTCATCGTAATAAGGCTCCAGGGTCTGATAGTTAATAGGCCAGTCGTCGGCGATGCCATCGAGGCTCTTCACTCTGAAATCTGATGGGTGAAATCGGGGGAAATGCCCGGCATATAAGATGGTGCCGCCGCCAACACCGTTGAAATTGGCAACTGAGATGGGCGAATTGTCTTCATTGATCGGATAGTCAACATCAAGTTTTCTGCGATTGGGATTAATTGCAAAATCGCCGTAACCGGCCCTGGATTCCCAGTCTTCTCCATTGCTGGGATAATCAGTGGGTTTAACCCAGTCACCCTGCTCAAGACAGACTATTCTCATTCGAGTATCAGCAAGGCTCCAGGCCGCAGCAGCACCTGATGCCCCGGCACCAACGATTAAAACGTCAACAATGTCTGTCGCCACCTGGTTTTTCCCTTTTCAATTCGGGCCTGTCTCTGCTTAATAGTTTGCAGGTGTGTCGGCCCAAGCGCAACTTGTGCATAATGTTAAGCTGGTAATTATAGAAAACGGTTAATGTGATGATATTTTATTATGCACCCGGAGCCTGTTCGCTTGCACCGCATATTGCTTTGCAGCAGTCAGGTGCTCAATTCGAAAGCAGGAGAGTGGATCTGCATCGGGGAGAACAGACAACAGATGAATACCTCGCCATCAATCCGAAGGGACGAGTGCCAGTCCTGATAACCGAGCAGGGCACGCTAACAGAAAATTCAGCCATACTGTTCTATATCAGCCAGTTGTTTCCCCAGGCCGGACTGGCGCCAGTGAATGATCCTTTTGCCTTAGCGAAAGTGCAGGAATTCAATAACTATCTGGCATCCACAGTCCATGTTGCTCATGCGCACGGCCCTCGAGGCTACCGCTGGGCGGATGATCAGGCAGCCCTGGTTGCAATGAAGGCAAAAGTACCCATGACGATGACTGCAGGTTTTCAATTAATTGAAGATGAACTGCTGGAGGGGCCCTGGGTGATGGGTGAACACTACTCTATCTGCGATATCTATCTTTATACCCTTTCCAGATGGCTTGAGGGTGATGGTGTTAACACGTCGTTACTGCCGCGTGTAATCGATCATCGCCATAGAATGGAAGTACTTGCGCCTGTTGCAGAAGTCCTCCAGGTGGAAGGTCTGGTTTGACAGGCGCATTGGTCTATGGGGGAAAATTAATTCAGGGGATACGGATAAAGCAATGGAACTAGCAAAACCCTATATCGATGTCGGTATTCAGACCAATCAGCGCGATGCAATGCTTGATTTCTGGGGCAGGCAAGTGGGCCTTCCTTACGAAGAACTGTTGAAGGTGGGGGGTGGTAATCATCAGCACCGGCATAGCTTGAACGGTTCTGTGTTCAAGCTGAATCATCTTCGCGATGAACTTCCCAGTCAGACGATGTCCGGTTATAACGGTCTGTTGATTGCCAGTGATGATATTGAAGAACCCGTCACCCTGTATGACCCGGACCGTAATCGGGTCACCTTGATTCCGGAAGGTGAATTTGGTGTTGACCATATAGGGATTGAGCTGGAAGTCTCATCGATCGCAGCATTCCAGCATTTTTATAGACGCGTACTTCGAATAGAGGAAGTAGCTGAAAATTGTTTCAAGTGGGGGACGACGTTGCTGTTTCTCGAGGAAAACCCTGGTCACCAGCCTTGCCTGGAGATGCGCGGTGTTGGTTTTCGTTATATTACCGTTCAGGTCTGGGATGTGGATGAAGAATATCGTGGCTTTATCGATAGAGGGGGCAGCCAGGGGAGTCCGCCAAGGACGCTGGGAACAACGGCAAGGATCTCATTTGTCCGAGACCCTGATGGCAATTGGATTGAAATCTCCCAGCGGGCCTCGTTAACAGGGGATTTGCCTTAACGTCGGTGGCAGGTGCAGGTGCCTGATTGGCAACGAGCCCGCAGGGATTGAGTTGTAAGGGCTGTATAACTAAGTAGGCCATAACTAAGCGTGGCCAGGAGGATCAGAAAGTGGTAGAACGCGCGGTTGATTCGTTGATTAATTCAAGTTTTCTGTCACCCGGAAGCGATGCTGCATTAAGTTATTTGTTTAAAGATATTGGTGCCAGGAGAAAAATTGATTCAGCAACAGCACTGCTTGAAATACTGGATGAGTCCGATATAGGGGCTTGTGTCATTTCTATTATGGAACCGGATCATGCCCAGTGGGTGGTCGATGCGCATTTGCAGTATCCCAGTAAAATTCTTCCGGCAATGATTGTTAACCCCATCAATGGTTTCAAGGAAATCGAGAAGATTAAGGCTTACCATGAGCAGTATAATGTTCGTTGTCTGAGAATACCCCCATTCAGAACGGGTTTGCCGCCAACTGATCGAGTTTATTGGCCTTTTTATATTAAAGCGCTGGAATTAGACCTGGCCGTTTCCCAGAATGCCGGTATGCCAGGTCCGAGAAGGCCGGGCTTTGTTCAGAACCCTATCTACTATGATGAGGTGGCCTTCCACTTTCAGGAATTGCGCTTGATCATGACTCACTGTGGGCAGCCATGGATAGAAGAAACGATTTCCACGATCAGTCATTGGGACAATGTTTATATGTCCTGCTGTGCGGTTGCCCCGAAATACTGGCCAGAGAATTTTGTCCATTTCATTAATACCCGGGGTAAGGAAAAAATGATGTTTGGTACCGAGTATCCAACCATTGACTGGCAAAGATCCCGGCAGGAAATAGCCGATCTTGCTTTGCGAGAATCTGTTGCCGAGTCGTTTTTTAAAGGTAATGCGTGCCGAGCCTATAATTTTGATTTTGATGTGAGCTGAAGTAAATGAAAGTTGATGTTTCCGTCAGTGCTGACCTCAGTCAGGTAGGAAGGCAGGCGCAGCGAGCTGAAGCGCTGGGTTATGACGGGCTTAAGATCGCTGAGCTTGAGCATGATCCGTTTCTGCCGCTGACGCTGGCAGCGGAGCATACCAGTCGCATTGAGCTGATGACTTCAGTGGCGGTTGCTTTTGCCCGCAATCCCATGAGCATGGCGCATCTTGGCCACGACTTGAATGCATTTAGCCAGGACAGGTTTATCCTGGGCCTGGGCACGCAGGTTAAACCGCATGTTACCCACCGGTTTGGAATGCCCTGGCACAGGGCACCCAGGCAGATGCGAGAATTCATCAATGCCATGCACCACATTTATGATTGTTGGTACCAGGGTGATCGACTCGATTTCCAGGGCGAGTATTACCAGCATACCTTGATGCCAAGCACGTTTACCCCGAAAAATTCGAAGTGGGGCAGGCCAAGAATATTTCTATCGGCAACAGGACCGCTGATGACCAGAGTCGCTGCTGAGACAGCAGACGGGTTCATCATGCATCCCTTTACGACGGAAAAATTCATCAGAGAAGTTAACTTGCCTGCTGTTGCAGCCGGCCTGGCCACCGTTGAAATGGATCGATCCGATTTTGAAATAGATTTCTCACCCTTGATTGCAACCGGTAATTCGGATCAGGAGATTAATCATGCGATTGAAGTAGCCAGGGGAAGAATTGCTTTTTATGGTTCTACACCGGGATACCGAATGGTTCTGGAGGCGCATGGCTGGGGAGAACTGCAGACCGAACTGAACAAGCTGATGAAACAGCATCGCACTGAGGAGATGGCGATGCTGATTGAAGACGACATTCTGGCCGCATTCACGATCGTTGGCTCGCCTGATGAAATCGTCGATGAATGGGTGGGGCGTTTCGGTGACCTGATTGATCGCACCAGTTTCAATGCAGGTGCGCTTGATGACCAGCAGGTCGGCTCGATACTGGAAAAATTACACCAATGTGCGCACCAGTAAAAACCGCGGTGAAGCGCTAGCCAGCACCTTTTGGCGGCATCCTGCAGAAAAAAGTATTTCCCCGCGGTAAAACTCTGTTATGTTCGATCCATTACGATTTAATGATCAGAAGCATAACATTGAAAAGGAGAATGCCTTGAAATCGCCGATTTGTGACACGCTGGGAATTGAATTTCCGTTAATTGCCTTCACTCATTGCCGGGACGTGGTTTGTGAAGTCTCTAAAGCAGGGGGTATGGGCGTACTGGGGGCGGCTGGTTACACACCCGATCAGCTTGAAATAGAGATGCAGTGGATTGATGACCATATTGGTGGCAAGCCTTATGGTGTAGACCTTATTGTTCCCACGTCAATGGCCAATAAAGATGAAAGTTTATCGGCGGAAGAGATACATGCAATGATCCCTGATGAACATAAGAATTTTGCCGCAGGTGTCCTGGCCCGGCATAATGTCGACACAGCGGATGTCTACCAAAGCGGCCCAACCCGGGGTAATGGCGGGTTTCTGGGTGAGGGACGGGCAGCAAATATTCTCGACGTTGCCTTTGCTCACCCGATCAGCATCATTGTTAATGCGCTGGGCGTGCCGCCCCGCTACATGCTGGAACTGGGCAAGCAGCACAACGTACCGGTAGGCGCCCTGGTCGGCGCTAAGCACCACGCGGTCAAACAGGCAGAGGCCGGGGTCGACATTCTTATAGTCGCTGGCACGGAAGCGGGTGGCCATTGTGGCGAAGTATCAACCATGGTTCTGGTTCCAGAAGTTGCCCAGGCTGTTGAAAAATATCCGCATGTGTCTGTCTTGGCAGCAGGCGGTATTGTCACAGGTCGACAGATGGCGGCTGCCATGGCCATGGGGGCTGATGGCGCCTGGACGGGATCCGTCTGGCTGACAACCCAGGAAGCAGAAACGTCACCGGTTATAAAGGAAAAGTTACTGGCAGCAGGCTCGAGCCAGACAGTTCGCTCGCGCAGCCGGACCGGTAAATATTCGAGGCAGATCAGGTCACCCTGGACCGATGCCTGGGAGCTTAGCGAAGATGCGCCGGATCCACTGGCTATGCCGCTGCAGTCTTTAGTGAGTGAGCCGGCTCTGGCCAAGGTAACTAAAATGGCGGAGATCGGTCATGAAGGCGCAAAGCAGCTGGCCACTTTCTTTGTGGGGCAGGGCGTGGGTATGATGAATCAGTCGCTGACTTCGCGTCAGGTGGTGTATGATTTTATGGAAGATTTTCTTGCCGCTAATGAGCGTCTGGGGAAGATTGTCAATGACTGAAGATCATCCCATAGCAACTGAAATTGTTTTTGAAGACGATACGGTTCGTGTCTGGAACCAGCACGTGCCGGCCGGAGGTAGTATCCCCAGGCATCGCCACGAGCATGATTATTTTTTGTTGAATATATCCGGAACAGGTCCCATCGCCGTGCAGTTTCATGAAGACACCGGCGGGGCAATGGGTGACAGCATAGAATTTTCCCCTGTCCCCGGCAAAGCAGATTTTATCCGAAAAGGCCATGTCGAAACCGCGACCAATCTGGGTGAAGCGTACAGAGCGATTCTGGTGGAACTGAAGCAGACGTGAAATATCGCGATCCTGCCCAGGTAGGTGCCTGTTTCCACTACGGTAAAGTACAACCCAGGGGTAGAGCCGATGATCAATAGCCAATGGCAGTTAGCGCACACCCCCAGTGGCGGATGGCCGGTGGATCAGGATTTTGTACTTAACCAGGAGGAGGTTCCCGATCCGGCGCCTGGGCAGGTACTGACCCGTACGATTTACTTGTCTATGGACCCGTATCAGTGGGGCCGAAGGCGTAATGGCACGGAAGTACCAGGTCAGGTATGCCATGGCCGGACGGTTGCCCAGGTTGTGTCCAGTAACGAGGGACCATTTGAGCCTGGGGATTATATTTTCAACACCAATGGCTGGCAAAGTTATGGCCTTACAGGGCAGGGCATCAGTCATTTTGGTTATATGCACCCGCGGCGTTTAGATCCTGGCCAGGCTCCTCTGTCCACTGCGATCGGCGTTTTGGGGATGCTGGGATTAACGGCTTATTCGGGGCTGGTCATTCAGTGTCAACCTCGTGCTGGCGAAACTGTTGTCGTTTCTGCTGCATCGGGTGGCGTAGGACAGGTGGCAGCACAATTGGCTAAGCTGGCTGGTTGCCGAGTCGTTGGTATCGCCGGCACAGCAGAGAAAGTCAGGTTTTGCCTGGAACAATTGGGGCTCGATGCCTGTGTTTCCCATTTGGCTGAAGATTTTCCAGAGCAGCTTCATAATGCGTGCCCTGATGGCTGCGATATTTATTTTGAAAATGTCGGCGGCAAGGTTTATGAGACGGTTCTGGGATTGCTCAATAGCAGAGCCAGGATTACTGTCTGTGGGATGATATCCCAGTACGGTAATACCGATGGTAGCGATGCCCGTGAGGTATGGAAGGCCACTGGCCAGCGCGTGTTTGATGCGCAGCAGGTTGAAGTTCATTCCCTGTTCGTTGGAAATTTCGTTGATCAGTATCAGGATCGGTTTTTGGCCGAAGTCAGTGATTATGTTCGGGATGAAAAGATGTTTTATAGAGAAGATCGCTGGTCCGGCCTGGAAAAGGCGCCGGTGGCTTTCCAAGCCATGCTGGCGGGTCGAAATTTTGGTAAGACCCTGGTGACGGTAGCAGATGAAACGCTGCCCTGAAGGTACCGAGCAGACCTACATGGTTAACTGAATATGAATTGCTAACTGGGAGTAATGTATGGGAAGGTTTGCAGGCAAGTCGGTCATTGTTACCGGCGCAGCATCCGGTTTTGGAACAGCTATCGCAAGAAAGTTTTCCCAGGAAGGCGCCTGGTTGGTGCTTGCTGATCGAAATGTTGACGGTGCAGAAGCACTGGCGCGGGAATTGACCAATGCCATTGCAGTTGAGACGGATGTTGCTTTGGAAGCAGATAATGAGAACATGGTGAATGCCGCTGTGAAAGCCTACGGCAAGATAGATGTTCTCTGCTGTAACGCTGGAGCGCCTCATAAAGGCAGTTATATGACGAGAATGTCAACCGAGGATTTTGATTCCATGTGGAGCATTAATGTGAGGAGTATTTTTCTTGCGACCAAGCTGAGTGTGCCTCATATGCCCGAAGGCGGCTGTATCGTCAGCACGGCTTCGGTGGGTGGCAAGCGACCTCGGCCTGGACTGGCAGCCTACAATGCCTCTAAAGCAGCCGTGATTAATTTAACGCAGACTATGGCAATTGAGCTGGCGCCGAAGATTCGCGCCAATTGCGTTTGCCCGGTATCTTCGGCTACTAATTTTGACTTCCAGGTCTCTGGCAAGAAAGATCTGGATCAAGCGCTGGAGGCAAAAGTGGTGGCAGGAATACCTATGGGCCGGCGAGCCCTGCCCGAAGATGTCGCTGATGCCTTTGCCTATCTTGCCTCTGAGGAGGCTAAATTTGTAACCGGCATTGCGCTGGATGTAGATGGCGGTCGCTTGCTTTCATGACCCGGTAGCCCCGTTGGGCACCGCCGCTGACCGATCAAGCCGGGTCGGCTTTTCTAATTCGACATTGTGTTGTCTGCAGTTAACCGGGCCCCAGCGTATCCTCAACGCCGCCTGCCAGGGCTGGCAATAAACTAGCAAGCTGCTAGGGCAGTACGGTTGCCGGTATCTGCCTTCGTGTCGAGCATCTCTGCACAAAATTGGCAATCCCTTTGGCAACACGGTTGTGTATAAACAAGCCATAGCGGTATCGTTCCACCTGTCCCGCGCCTGATTGTGGTTTCGTCCGAGCATCCTTGCAGTTCTGTTGGCGTTTACATTATTTGCCTTTAGGTTATTTACCTTTACGTTATTTGCCGGAGTTTTAGGGCCTTAAGCGGGTTACCGTGCGGGCATCGCTTGATAAGCTGCCTATAGAGAAGATATAAACTAGGGTTTAATGCGGATAAAGGACTGGGCTATGAATGGTAACGATTACATCGCAGAGATTCTCAAGGCCGAAGGTATTGACCTGATGACTTGCTTTCCCAATAACCCGCTCATCGAAGCTGCTGCAAAGCAGGGCATCAGGCCGGTTGCCTTCCGACATGAACGTGGCGCAATTATGGCGGCTGATGGGATCAGCAGAACCAGTGACCGGAATAAAATCGGCGTCGCGGCAATTCAATCCCAGGCTGGGGCCGAAAATGCCATGGGCGGTATTGCGCAAGCCTACGCCGATAGTATCCCCATTCTGGTTTTGCCCGGAGGCGTGCTGCTGAACCAGATTGCCGTGAAACCGAATTTCTCAGCGGTGCATAATTACCAGGGCATAGTGAAGCAGGTGGAAGCCGTCTACCAGCCTGAAGACATCGGCAACGCGATGCGGCGTGCTTTTCATGCCCTGCGTAATGGGCCGGGTGGCCCCGTCGTTGTTGAGTTAACCGCTGACGTTTGCATGAAAGAAATCCCGGATAATGCATTGAATTATCAATCGCCGCCCCGTGCATTAGCGCAACCCTCAGATTCTGACATCAGCGATGCGGTGAAGGCGCTTCGAGCAGCAAAGCGGCCGTTGCTTTGGGCTGGCCAGGGTGTACTCCTGGGTGGTGCTACCGCCGAGCTGAAGCAATTAGCAGAATTGACCGGAATACCGGTATTTTGCACCATGCCCGGGAAGTCTGCGATGGATGAACGCCATCCCTTATGCCTGGGCGCGGGTAGTGGGCTTACCACCATGGCGGCGGGTAAGTGGTTGAGCGAATGTGATTTGATTCTAGCTCTGGGCTCGAGCCTGACCCGCACCTTCTACGGCCAGCCGATTCGTAGTAATAACAAAGTCTTAATCCAGAATACCGATGATGTCTCGGCGATCAGTCGCGATGAGAGCGTCGATATTGCCTTGCTGGGTGATACTCGCCTGACCCTACTCGCCTTGATCGATGCCATTAACGATGAAACCGGCGGGCGTGGCTTTGGCGACGGAAAAAGCACGGCCAAACTAATTGCCGAGGTCAAAGCAGACTGGTTGAAACAGTGGCAACCTCTACTGACTTCAACAGAAGAACCTTTGAATACCTATCGAGTGATTCATGAGATAGATAAAAACCTGGACCGTGAAAACAGTATTGTCACCCATGATGCGGGTGCCCCAAGGGACTCGTTTGTGCCTTTTTACACAGCCACATCGCCGCACAGCTATGTGGGTTGGGGTAAGACAACCCACCTGGGATTTGGTATACCGTTAATGATTGGCGCGAAGATGGCGAACCCGGAAAAATTCTGCCTCAACCTCATGGGTGATGCTGCCTTTGGTATGTCGGGGACAGATCTGGAAACGGCATCGAGAAGTGGTTTCGCTATCACTACAGTGCTACTGAATAATGGCAACATGGCAACTTATCCAAGAGGATTTCCCGAAGCGGGTAAGTTTGGGGTCGGTGAAATGCAGGGTGATTACGCAAAAATAGCTGAAGGCATGGGCGCAGTCGGATTGACCGTGACAAAAGCCTCGGCAATGGCGCCGGCCCTGCAACAGGCCAGGGAATTAAACCAGTCTGGCCAGACCGTGCTCATTGATGTCCACTCGAATATGGAAGCCAGAAAATCTCGCTACTAGAGATGCTGCCCCGCCTGACACAGATTAAATCTTAGCTTTGTGTGTCTATCGTTTTAAGTCGGGAATGGGTAATGAGCTTGGTTATGCCAATTTCAGTGGCTGCTGCCATTTCTAATGATCTGGATATATCCCTTTGTGCCCTGGATAAATGTAGCAACAGAGATTTTTTCGTTAGTACCATGAAATCCACTGACATCTTCAGCTGCCAGTACGAACGGGTTAAAGCGGTAGGCGTTGTCTGCTACTTTACCATAGTGTTTGCTGTCCGAACCGGCAACCATCAGGCCTGGCGCAACGGCGATATCACCGTATACCTCGCGCATGCTTTGCGCGATCTGTTCAAACGCGGGTGTGTCCCAGGCTGATACCGCAGAGGCATTTACGCCGCCTCGATTACGCACTGTTATTGTGTCACTGGCAACGGTATCGGTTACAAACGCTACGATGCTTTCGGTATTGTCTCTTGGATGTATACGGAAATTAACGGTAGCAACCGCCTCGATTGGCAGGACGTTAGTTTTGATACTGCCGGATAACATGGTGGGCGCAGTCGTTGTCCTGAGCATGGCATTGGTTGTCGGCGACGCGCTCAGTTGTTTTTCTATGAGTTGACTGAACAACCATGGGTTGGCAAATAGTGCTTTCGTTGAAAATGGCATATAGCGGCTGATGACGTCGAACATTTTTGCGCTCAGACCTTCAAGGCCACCAGGGATGGGGTTTTCATGCAAACGGGTAATAGCCTGGGCCAGATCGGTGATGGCACTGTTACTGGGTGGCATGGAAGAGTGTCCGCCCGCTGCGGTAGCGACTATATCGAGCGTGATGCTGCCTTTTTCTGCGACGTTGATGGCCGCAACCAGGGTATTCACGCCTGGGAACATCCCTTTGAATAGGAACGATCCTTCATCCAGAGACCAGGCTAACTGGACCTGCGTCTCCTTGAGAAAGGCAGTCACAGCCGCCGCACCTTCAGGGCCACCTATTTCCTCGTCGTGACCAAAGCTTAGATAAATAGTCCGAGCGGGTTTAAAGCCATCCTTGAGCAGGTAAGTCACCGCTTCGAGCATACCAATGACACCACTTTTATCGTCAAGCGCACCTCTTCCCCAGATTTCGCCGTTCACAGACTCACCTGCGAAAGGGGGGTGTGTCCACTTGTGTTCAGAGCCTGGGATAACGGGCACAACGTCGTAGTGACCAGTGAGCAGAATGGGTTGCAACTGATTATCGCTACCCTGCCACTTGTAGAGCATGGTTTGATTCAACATAACCAGCGACAGCTGCGAGTTCACTTCCGGGTAAGTGGCTTTTGCCCAGTCAATAAAGCGCTGGAATTCCAGGTCCTGTTTTTCTGAGGAGGATTGATGAGAAACAGTTTGAAAAGTAATGGCCTGGGATAGATGCTCTGCAAGCGCTAATTCATCGAGATCAATGTTGACCTGGGTGATATCAGCGAAGGGGGGTGGCGCGTGCAGCAGGGTCCGAATCACTACCACAGCAGTGCTGAGTATTAACACAGCTGTAATTACAAGTGTCAGCTTCTTCATGGGATGGTTTCCTTAGGGGATGAAAGTCCTTTCGGCTGGCTTGAGTCCCGCCAGGCGAAGGGCCCGGTTTCAGGCTGATTTGCCAGTTGGCAGCGATGTCAGACAGCTGCCGGCAGTGGTAAAACAGCCCTTAGTTTGGCTATCGCATTGAATTCCGGGCCAGTTCTGCTTAGATAACAGGTAAGGCTTACCAGGAATTAACATGCATAATGTTCTCGACAGGTGGACGATAGGCTGGTTTGAAATTAGTGCCCTTGGTATAAGCAAGAGGTATCAGCGCCACCTGCATAAAGTCATCAAATGGGATATTCAGCAGGTCCGCGATCGCTTTTTCGTGCATCAGATGAAGTGTGGTCCAGGCGCTGCCCAAGCCCCGGGCTCTGGCTGCCAGCATGAAGTTCCAGGCAGCAGGAATCACTGAGCCAAGCGTTGCTGTTTGTGATAATACATTAGCGCCAGCTTCATTATCTGTTCGGCCGGCAATGCAGGGGATCATCAGTACCGGTGCTTTACCCATATTGTCGGCCAGGAAATCAGCTGACGAAGCAGAGCGAGTCTGGCTGGCCGTGAGGTCATGGTCGCTGCTATCTGCATGTAGCTTATGAATAGCAACCGGCATTTCCTTATAGATAGAAAAGGCCTGCTGGTAATAACGCCCGATTTCTGCGCGTTTATCCGGGTCTGTGACGAATACGAACTGCCAACCCTGGGCATTGGAACCGGTCGGTGCCTGTACGGCGAGTTCCATGCATTCGTTTATCAGGTCCATGGAAACAGGACGATCAAAGTCCAGTCTTTTGCGCACAGCTCTGGTTGTGCTTAATAGCTCGTCATTGCTGAGTCCTAGCTGTTCATGTGCCATTGGTTTATCACTCCTGTGTTATTGCGATGTTGTCGGGTATTTTACGCTTATTTTTCTCGCCATAGATACTTGTCCGGGAAGGTTTTCAGCCGCAGTGCCTGTTGGTTATCGCTGGGTTTTTCTGGGCTCTCCCATGTTTCTGATATCAGCGCTGAGCAGTGCAAAAAAAGGCGTTATGATCATAAAGAACCCAATACTGATGAATAGGGTGGTCACCCCGGCAAAATCAATAAACCAGCCGGAGAAACCCTGCGATAAGGGTTGCAGGCCCATGACCGCCAGCATGACCAGACTCATGACTCGACCAATGTACTCAAGTGAGACTCTTTTCTGTACCCAGGTCATAAATACAATGCTGCTGTAGCCCGTAAGAACCCCCATGGTGGTCATCAGCAGTATGCCTTGCTGATCGCTGGTAATAGCGGCTATCAGTAGGGTGCCAAAGCCTCGAACAATGGCCAGAGTCATGACAACAGGTCCCAGTAATGCTGCTGCTGGTGTGGCGACGGCGGCAAGTAGGGAACCAAATACAGCGCCTAAACCCTGCGCTGACATTAATATGCCAAAGGATCTCATACCATTGAGGTTGTCATCGGCCAGGACCGGCATACCAACCATCTGCGGCCCCATGGATACAAAGGTCGTGATGGTCATGTAAATGATAAAGGCTCTCAGCGAGGCATCCTGCCATACATAGGAAAAGCCATCTTGTATAGAAGTCATTATGCTGTCAGCCTGGTTTGGCTGTTTTGGTTCTGTTTCGAGCTTGATCAGCCACAGTGGAATCATGGAAACCATAATCAGCAGGACGTCGATAGCGTAGGCCAGACCGATACCTTGCATATCCGCTCGCCTGGGTAGATCTTCAATAGCGGGCCATGACCCAAGCAGTATCGCTTTAAAAGGCTCGGTAGACAGATAAAGTACGGCAATACCGACCAAGGCGGGTGCCAGCGCAGAAATGAGCTGACTGGTGCTTCCTGTAATAGCGTTGGCCGGAGCCAGCTCCTCGCGTTTCACAAGCAAGGGTAAAATAGCCATGCTGGCGGGCATACCGAAGGCGCCGATTACGCCCATTAACCCGGAAAAAACGTAAAGCCCAGCTATACTGATGGATTCGTTAAGAACCAGTGCCGTCATCAGAAGTAAAAGTAGCATAAAGGCAACCCGGGAAACTTTCATCATTAGCAGTGGCGAGAAACGGTCACTCAGGGCCCCGCCGAACAGCAGCAGGAGAGCCCTGGGAATGCCTGCCACGGCCAGTACACCGCCTATGGTTGCTCTGTCTTCAGTCAGGTTCATGATCAGAAAGGGCATACCCACGAACAGGAAGAAATCTCCCATCATGGCGACAAGGGAACCAAACCATAGAAGGCGAAAATTTCGATTTCGAAATAAATTGAAGCGCTGTTTCAGTTTGTTTTTATTTAGTAACACGTTAATTAAGCTACGCCCTGCGATAACCTATATATTTTTGTAAAAGCGTGATTCATTTTTCTCAGTTTGTTCTAGCCTAGTGGTTTTTCAACAGCAATGACATCATGCCATATTGTGGGCCTTTATTGCTGACCAAAGACGCTGACCAAAGACGCTCTGGGTCTGGGCATCTTGTTAAGACGGGTAGATCATTTGATTTCACCAGGGTTATAAGGGAGTATTTAACGGCATTCATTAATTGTGTGGGCCACTCGGTGACGACAGCGGGAGTTCAAAGCAGAACAAACAGAACTCGCCAGCACTTAATCCGTGCTGCAGAGTCTTTGTTCGTAAAAGATGGGCTGGAAAATGTTTCAATTAAGGCAATCATTCGAGAAGCAGGTCAGAAAAATGAATCCGCACTTCAGTACCACTTTACTAATCGTGAAGGGTTGATACGTGAGATTCAGATTCGGCGAGCGGGCCAGCTTGATGCCATACGCCAGCAGTTGCTGGATGAAACGTTAAGGGTTAATTCGGTACCTGATATTAGAAGTGTTTGCGAGGTCATCATCAGAACCCCTTTTCTATTGTGCAGGAAGGACACAACCTTTCGCGATTACCTGGGCGTCTTTGGTCAGCGCTTGATAACATCCGGGGAGCCGGTCAGCCGGGTTCTGGCGCAGTTGAAAACAGAAAACCAGGATCAGTTATTTAATCTTCTGCGGGGGCATCTGGACCAATTGGATGACCATTTATTCACTATTCGACATGAGCAGATGTCAAGTTGGGTTGTCTTATCGATGTCTGCCCGGGCGCGTGAGAAAAAGTCCTTTCAGGGCGCCAGAGCGGAATTTTTTTTCAATGATCTAGTGGATGTGACCGAGGCATTATTGCTGGCGCCAGTGTCTGTTAAGACGCAGCAATACATTTGAAGTCATGAAGGCAATTGATATCGGCCCGTTAATTCAGGACAAAACCCAGCAGTCTGTATTGTGAATAGACATTTTGTGCGGGCAGGACAGAAAACACCCATCAGGCCTCTGGCGCGGCTGTGTTTAACCATGACACCATCTAGCTGCCATGAAGCTATCGCCCTTCTGGTTTATAAAAAAACAGGTCCAGCAGTGCCGTGGTAAAACCTAAAATCAGGATGATCAGAAATCTCGGGTCGCTGAGATAAAGATTTGCTTCCACGGGGTAGGCAATGGTCTTGGTCATTGCCGCCAGCTTATATTCATGGCGAGGGCCCATGTCTGGATGGGTAATGATTTCTAGGAAACTGCGACGACTACGATAGCGAAACAGGGCGGCAATATTCCAGCCCCTGGCCCCTTCTATACCCGAGATGTCAGCACTGAAACCAAGGCCGGAGGCGAAGAAGACGGGATGGCAGGCCCGGGCAAACAATTGCGGATACATGTGTTCCATATAATAATCTATATAATCGGACGCGGTGGCATCTTGGGTCATTGCGGGCATGGCCGGCGGATTCTCATTTAAATCGATATTATTAACCATGAGAAACTGTCTCCCCGTATCATTTTCCAGAAATGAACGAAGATCTGTCAGGCGGTCTGCATCCAAACCACGTGATTGCAGAACAACCATGGCCTCACTGATTTCCCGCTGGCTCAGTGGCCCGCCTAAATCGGTATACCACAGCGAGAATAACAACCCTATTCCGATTGGGGTTCCCCAGAGCAGTAATCGCTTGTTCATGTCGTAGTCTCCGATGATGATCGCGTGTATAAGTGCAGGATACCGGTATAGTTCAGAACTTTTAGCTACCGGATGACGGACGCTGTCCATCTTAGTCGCATAAGTTTATCTGCGTTATTGTAGTCATTTAGCCAGTGTCGGGAAGGGCCTGTTCTCGCCGTCTGCAACCGAGCAGCCCGATTAATTTTCTGGTATAGCTGCTGAGCGTACCGGTGCCACGCTGGGTTAAGTCATAAATCCTAGCCATCCCAGCAAGGCTATTGTGCAGCGTGACCGGGACACTGCAACATCGACGCAGTCTTTTCAGAGGTTGGCACAGAAGCGCATAAAACCTAGCACATTTAAGCTATAAGATGATCCCGGCGTCTGATCTATTCTTTTTTCCTTGTTCTGCAACCCGCATCTCTTGCCTAGATCATGTTATAACACGCTGTACAGGTATAAACGGTCAGGCCGAGCTAGTAAAGATAGACTAACAGGATTAATCGAGCCTCGGAGCAACTTTAAGGATGGCTGAATTAAACGCTGGTACTGGTCGAGGCGGGTTCTAGCGTACCGTAAATCATGGCATCAGACAGGCGTCAAACTGACCCAATGAGGGGGATTACTCATGACCCAATTAAAACAGCGAATCTCAGATTTGGTAATGGAGTTAGTCGAGACCGGTTCGGTACCGGGCATAGTCTGCGGTGTCGCTAACCGTGCTGGTACACAGTTGCAGGTGGCAGCGGGCGTGCAGAACAGCCAAACCCGGCAGAGCATGACTAACGAGTCTATTATTGCCATCGCGTCGATGACCAAACCGATCACTACCATGGCTGTATTACAGTTATTTGAGCAGGGCCTGATCGGCCTGGATAATCCGGTCTCAGACTATCTGCCTGAGCTGGCTGGGCTTGAACTGCGGGTAGGCTTTGATGAACAGGGCAGGCAACAGCTAAGGGCGCCTGATAAGGTGCCAACACTGCGCCAGTTGCTTACCCACACCTCAGGTTTTGTCTATGAGGTTTGGAATAAAAATGCAGCCATAGCGCTAAGCCGGGGGCAGATTCAGAGCACATTTTCTGCAGATGGCCTGAATGTCCCCCTGGGCTTTGAGCCGGGAGAGCGATGGGAATATGGCATTGGTATCGACTGGGCCGGGCGAGTCGTGGAAAAGGTCAGCGGCAAAGCCCTTGATGTCTATTTTGATGACCATATTTTCTCGAAGTTAGGTATGAAGGATACGGCTTTTTCAGTTCCCCGCGATCAGCAGTTTCGCCATGCCGATGTTCATCGGCGAGGACCGGCTGGCTTTGTTGCAGAGCCCAGTTTCCCTGTCTCGGTCAGTGGAGGAGGAGGTCTTCAGTCCACTGTCAGCGACTACATTGAGTTTATGCGCTGCATTCTCAATATGGGCAGCGGCAACGGTAATACATTGCTTCAGCCGGACACCGTGGCATTGATGTTAGCCAATCAGATCGGTGATTTATCGGTGGGCCCTGTGCTGTCTCAGATGAGTGATATGAGCTGCGATTTTGATTTAACTTTTTCCGTGGGTGCGAAGTGGAGTCTTGGCTTTCTGCTCCATGAAGTACAGGCACCTGCAGGTCGCATGCCTGGCAGTGTTTCCTGGGCAGGCTTGTTTAATTCATTTTTCTGGATTGATCCCGGCACTGACCTGTGCGCTGTGATTGCCACCCAACTGCTACCGTTCTGTGATCCGTTAGCAGTGCATATGCTCAGCGAGTTTGAACGTTTGATCTACAGCGAGTTGGGGGCTTAAGCGACCACCAGGCGGTTATTAACCCGTTCGATGCAGGCTTTCACCGGCACCGAAACCAGCTCCCTGCTCAGGCTATCACCCAGCATCTGATTCACCCGGGCCTGGTTGTCCGGCCCCAGGGATTGAAAATAACGCTGCGATCTCTGTAATAACCAGATAGCGTAAAGGCGTCCACGAACCGGGTAGGTCGTCCCTTTATATTCAATCTGCTGATTGGCCAGAAGGGGTTGGTCCTGGTCTTTATCAAAAATGTGTCCGCTTGCTGGTTTTATCTCTTCAATCAATTGATTAAATGCCAGAGCATCGAGCACAAACTGCTGACCAAAGTGATCGCATATATAGTGCAGAACGCGCATGGCTGTGTCGGGCACCTGATCATCGGCGGGGTACTCAATAGCCCGATCAAAAAACTCAGGTGATTGAACCTCGGGTACGATCATGTGCTCTATCCATCGAAATACCCTGGGTGCGTTATCCTGCATAAGGCGTAAACCTGCCGGATCACGGCCCAGATGAGCATGCACAGCGCCCATGATGGCATAGTCAGCTGCAGATGGATGCCCGCCAAGAAAATAAGGATGCTCTACCAGGTGGTTCTCTATTACAGCCAGTAATCCCAGGTATTGTTGGTCCAGGTTCGTTTTAACAGATTCAGTTGCCTGTGGCAGGCCATGCCTCATCATACGATCAGCGATCAGATTGCCATACTTCATGAGGTCCTCATCTGATCCCTGGGGTCGGAACGAACGGCCGAAATCCATCTTTACGAAGCGGAGGTTTGCATCGAATAACCAGCGATGCTTCCAGGCCAGCTGGAGCAGGCCCTCGCTTGCCAGCAGTTCCATGAGATGTACGAAGACTCGCTGGCAGGGTGTTGTCGGTATCGCTGGAAGTTCAGGGAAACGCAGCTCCAGGAAGTCCAGTATGGTCACACTATCCTGGAGTACGATGTTATCGGGCGTCAGTAGTTGAGGGATGCGGGCGCTGCCTGATCCAGGGCGGATTTTCTCACGAAACTGAGGGTCGCTGGGCAGGCGCTCAGCAAAGGGTATGCCCTTTTTGCGTAGGTAAGATCGTGTTTTAGCCGTGTAGTAGGATGCATAAGATCCATAAAGTAGGTATTGGTCGTCCATTTACATCCTTCTTTTAGATTGAATGGGTTGAATGGGTTGAATGGGTGGAATAAAAAGACGGCTGATTGGCTGCCCGTCTGCGCAATAGATAACCGCCTGTGCATTGCTCACAGATTACCCTTAACGGCGGTGAACTCAACTGCGCAGCCTTTGGTTAGTCGGATCATAGACGGCATTTAATTCCACATGGGCACTGCGCATACCGGCAGAGGTCATTACCTGCAGTTTCACGTCCTGGGCTACCAGTTCAGGCCTGATATAGGCAAAAGCCAGGCTGTAGCCGACCCGATGACCAAAAGCGCCACCTGTGCTGATGCCTACCAGTTGTCGTTCATGGTAAATCGCCTCGTTGCCAAAGCATTCACACGGGATATCATCGTCAAAGGCCAGGTAGGCCAGGCGGATGCTGCCAGGCTTGGCTAGACGTTGCCTGATGCTCTGTGCACCGATAAATTCCCGGCTGGTATCAATAAAGCGTTCCATGCCGGCTTCTACACCGCTGATTTCCTCGGTGAATTCGCTGCCCCAGGCCCGGTAGGCCTTTTCCATGCGAAGTGAATTGAAGGCGTAACCGCCAAACTCGCGGAGCCCATGCTCAGCACCCACGCGTTGCAGTGACTGGTAGATAGACAGCAGCTGATAGCCTGGCATATGCAATTCAAAACCCAGTTCTCCAGCGTAGGAAACCCGCAGTAGGCGCACTTGCGCGCTGTCAATTTTAATGGTCTGGCATCCGAGCCAGGGCAGGGTCTTTGCTGACAGATCATTGTTTGTCAGTTGCTGTAATATTGCTCTGGAATTCGGGCCAGTGAGTAATACCGCTGCCGTACGATCGGTGCAGTTATCGATTTTAACATTGAAGCCGCTACAGTGTTGCTGCATCCAGTCCAGATCACGGTATTCTGAGGCAATGGGGCCGATGAGGTAGTAAAGTTGTTCATTGATGCGGGTGATGGATTGCTCGGTCATGATGCCACCATTGGCCGCGTGGAACAGGGTAAGCGCCATGCGGCCATCCTTTGCGGGCAACTTGTTGGATGACATTTTATCCAGAAACGTGCTGGCATCAGCGCCACTGATTTCAAACTTAGCAGCCCCGGATATGTCAATGATGCCAGCGGCGTGATGCACGGCAGCACACTCTTCGGCGACTGCTGCATGGGCAGCGCTGCGCTGCCAGGTCGGTGGTTCCGACTGGATCAGGTTGGTTGTAAACCACAGGGGTTTTTCATAACCCTGGACGGCGGTGTGCACCGCACCCTTTTCAGCCAGCAGGGCGTGTAAGGGGCTGATGCGTTTGAGTCGGGCATGTGGTCGGTTGTCATTGACACCAACGGCGGTATACATGATCTCATAGGATTCGATGGCCTTGGTAATGCAATAATCTCTGTCTGCCCAGGCACCAAAACGACGGCTGTCCAGGCTCGCCATATTGAGTTCGGTCTGGCCGTGTACCATCCACTGCGCCATGTATTTGCCCAGGCCGCCCTGGGCTATGCCTATACTGGAGCCGCAGAGGTTCCAGAAATTGGGATGCCCAGCTTGCGGTCCAGCCAGCACATTGTCGTCCGGCGTGTGGGTGATGGGGCCATTTACTACGGTCTTTATGCCGACTTCGCTGAACAGGGGCAGTAGTTCCATACAGCGATCCAGGAAAGGCATCAGTCTTTCCAGGTCACCCGGGAACAGTTCCCGGTCGAAGTTCCAGTCCATACCCTGCAGAGCCCAGGGTTTGCTACCATAGGTTTCATAGGGACCTACCAGTAAACCCTGCGCCTCCTGGCGAAGGTAAGCACTGCAGTAAGAATCTCGCAGTACAGGCAGTTCTGTTGCAGACTTCTGCAGCGACGGGTGGTTTTCAGTCACCAGGTACTGGTGCTCCAGATTGACGATAGGCAGGTTTATTCCGAGCAGGGCACTTACTTCTGGTGCGAAACAGCCCGCCGCATTGACCACATGTTGTGCAATGACTGTGCCCTTTTCAGTGACCACCTGCCATTCGCCATTGGCCATGGAGTTGATTTCAATTACCCGGTTGAATCGACTGATTTCAGCGCCCTGGGCCCGTGCCAGCTGGGCCAATGGCATGGCCACGGAAGTTGGGTCGACATGACCGTCATTGGGTGTGCTGGCGATGACGCGGGCCTTGTCAAAGTTTGCCCAGGGATGCATATCTTGTGCTTCAGCTCGACTGATAATATTGAATTCGCAGGGGACATTCTTAGCTTTGCTTTCCAGATTCCTGAACCATTCTTCCTCCAGTTTGCTGTAGCCGATTCTCAGGCTACCGGTCTGGTGAAAGGTGGATTCATCACCGGTTTCCTTCGGTAGGATTTCATTGTAGAGCCGGATTGAATAGTCATGGATTTTTGCGACCGTCATGTTACCGATGAAATTGGAACACAGGCCAGCTGCATGCCAGGTAGAGCCGCTGGTTAATTCTCCCTTCTCGACCAGCAGCAGGTCGGTCCAGCCCTCTTTTGTCAGGTGATACAGCAGACTGATACCCAGTGAACCACCACCGATGATGACAACACGTGCCTGTGATTTCATGATTTGTCTCCCGACTCTGGCTTAGCTACGACCCATTGCTTCCCGGCTTAAGAAAATAGGGAATGCGGCTCGAATCCTCGCATCTACCTCATCGCTGATATGCCGTGGAACGTGGCTGGATAAGATCTCCCTTTTTCGAGCAGTAGCCTGGACCAGTGGGTCTGGCCGATCAGCATCTTTCCAGTCGTTGGGGCTCATGCGATTAGAAAATTCAGGATAGATGTATTCGCTCTGCATGACGCTGAGCGTCTGGTCAGAGCCCAGATAGTGGCCCGTGCCGCTCAAGCAGACGTCCTTCAGGGTATCGAAAGCCAGCGTATCCTGGTTCACGGTAACACCTTTTGCCATGCGCAGGCTGGCGCCGAGTATGTCATTGTCGAGTAGCAGACTCTCCGGGCAGGTACCAAGCAGGCTGGCGTACATACCGGCGGCTTCATAGATGATGTTTGCCCCAGACAGGGCTGCTACCGCGGCGTTATAGCCGTGCTCAGAACCTGCCTGAAAATCAGGTACTTTTGAGTCAGACATGCCACAACCCGTGCCCATGGGTAGAGAAAAATAGTGACCAATCTGGGCGCAGGCTGCAGACAGGATACCCTGCTCGGGTGATCCTCCGCTCATGGCGCCGGTACGAAGGTCTGACACAAATGGCCAGGTACCGATGATGGCAGGTGCGCCTGGTTTGATAGCGTTGACATAAACCAGGCCGCCGAGACACTCCGCCCAGGCTTGGGAGATGGTGCCCGCCAGACAGGGAGGTGCGGTGGCGCCTGCCTGCCCCGCAGACAAAAGCAGCACTGGCATGCCACCTTCTACGGCAATTTTAAGGCATTCAAGGGCTTCCTCGGCGAACTTCATGGGGGGTACCACGAAGCAGTTAGACTGACTGACAAAGGGCCGGGCACGCCAGGCTGCTTCACTACCCGCAGCCATATGCAGTAATTTCAAGGTTTCCTGCAGATGCTGTGCTTCTGTCCAGGAAGCGCCTACATGCTTGCTGGTGCCCATGATCGCGTTGTAGGTAGTATTGATATCCATGGCGCAGTTATCGAGGATATCGCGCAGCACACAGGTGCGCTGGAACATGTGAATATGCTCGCAGGTATCTGTAATACGAGCCATGTCATACAGATCCTGAGCTGTCGAATCTCGATATTCCCCAGTCGTTGGATCTACCACCATGACTGCAGCGCCGGCGGTGGAGAAATACACTTTCGAGCCGCTCAAAGTCAGATCCTGTGCAGGATTCTGGGCATGGAGAGTGAGTTCACTGGGGGTAGCTTCAAGTGCTTTTTGTACAACATCACGAGACATGCGCAGGCGGCCGTCTTTGCCCAGCTCTGCACCATAGGCGGTACAGGTCTCTATACAATGCGGTGTGGCCTGAGCAAAGCCAACTTCTTCCAGGATGCGAAAGCAGTTATCCACTATCGCCTCGGTATCAGCCTCCGTCAGAGGACGGTACTGGCCGCCACTTTCGCCCGGCTGAACCGGTCTGAGTTCCTCTGCCAGCGGCGCTGTTCTGATCGCGATTCGAGACTTTCTACCGCCTGAGCGTCTGGGCATTGGCGCCTCCTTGTTTTTTGAATCTGCTGCCTCGATTCTGCCCGCTAGAGACGCTAGTCTCAAGTCCTGCTGACAACTAGTTGAGTCGACCACATGCTCAGGAATTCTAAATTTGTTGCCGGGTTCCGTCCTGGGCTCCCGGTCTGGGTTGGGGCAGGACCTGCTATAATTCGTGCTGCCGGGGGTAATTGTTGGTCAGCTAAACCCCTTGCTGGGTAATCAACTGGCAATGGCGAAGTTGCTGTGCTGCTTGTTGGCGGTTTCAGTTGAAGCTAGACTGTTACCGGAAGACCTATCTGAGCGTTTACATCAGAGCCTATAAACGAGACTAAGAAAGTTGGTGGAGCATCCAATGACTAAACCTTTTGTTGTCGACATGGATTCTCATGTAATGGAACCTGCAGATCTCTGGGACAATTATCTCGAGCCTCAATACAGGGATCGTTCTATTACCATACGTAAAAACAATAGTGGCCGAGAGGAGCTTATAGTTGATAATAAGGTCCTGCTGTCGGGGCGACTGGCCTCGCTTGGTGGAGTAGAGCACCAGGCCGATAAGTTGTTCATCGATCCTGATATACCCTATATGGATGGTTGTCCGCTGGCCAGTTACGACACCACTGCCAGGGTAAAATTGCTTGATGAATGGGGCGTGGATGCTGGCGTGGTCTTTCCGACGATCGGTATTCTCTGGGACAAACCGGATGATCCGGAACTGGCCATGGCCTATGCGCGAGCCTATAACAACTGGCAATGGGATTTTGCATCTCCCGCACTTAACAGGATTGTGCCCATCGCGCATATTCCGCTGTATGACGTCGAACTGGCCAAAGTGGAATTACAGCGTTGTCTTAAACTCGGTTTCAAGGGCATGTTTCTGGCCCCAGAACCGGTAGCTGGGAAACGGCCTTCGCATCCTGATTTTGATCCGTTATGGCAGATGTTGGTCGAAGCAGACCTACCGGTCTGTATTCATCTCATTGTTCGATTTGATCGGGTCATCAATTTATCGGCGACGCGCTGGTGGGACAGCAATACCGAGCCAATGAATACGGTTTTCTCGTTTGCACTTGGTGGCACCATGCAGCTGATACCGGCAACGGCGGCGCTGATCTGTGATGGTCTGTTTGACCGATTCCCGGGTTTGAAGATCGCTATTGTTGAATCTGGTGCGGGTTATGCCAGTTACCTGATGGACCGGCTCGATGAAAAATATGATCGTTTCGGTGCCATGGCTAACCTGAAAAGAAAGCCCAGCGAATATATGCGGGAAAATTTCTGGTTTGTCATGGACCCGTCTGAACGCTCCATCGATGCGCAGTGTGATCTGCTTGGCGAAGAGCACTTTCTCTGGGGCAGTGATTATCCGCATATTGACTCTCATGCGGATGCCATGTCAGAAGTCCATACAGCGCTTGCGCCCATGAGCGAACATCGCCGTAATCTGGTGCTCGGTGAGAATGCCAGAAAACTGTTCCACCTGTGACGGCCAGAGACGAACCGAAACCAGTCCAGTTTTGACGTTTCAGCTTTTCAGCAAATACTGCTTGATTCCAGTGTGTTGTGGTAGGTAAGCCGCCAGCCTAACTGTCCCTTGAACTGTCCCTTGAACTGCACACTTAAAACTAAGCTTTTCGTGTCATAGCTGTTGTGGCTGCGGTCTTGAGACGCTAGGCTTTGTGATAAGCAATATTATTTCAGAGGATCGTTGTGATGATAAATACCCACCCCATTCTTCTCCCCGTTCTCGTTTTGGTGCTCTGGTCGATGGTTCAATTGATCTGGATGGCGGCCACCCGCCTACCAGCTATTGGCGCCGCGAAGCTTGGTCCAGCCGCTGGTCAGCGTACTGCAGAACTTGCAGGCCAGATACCTAAAGAAGTTCAATGGAAAGCTGACAATTACAATCACCTCATGGAGCAGCCCACCTTATTCTACGCCACTGCGATTACACTGGCTGTGGTTGGGCTGGGTACAGGCCTGAATCTTTACCTGGCCTGGTTGTATACCGGTTTAAGAGTGGTCCACAGCATTGTGCAATCCACGACCAATCCAGTCATGGTTCGTTTCTCGCTGTTTATTCTGGGAAGCCTGGCTTTGGCTGCGATGGCGGTAAACGGGATTATGCAGATGCTCTGATAAGGGCAAGGCGGTCTATGGCAACTTTTAACTGCGCCTGCCCTGCACCGACAGGGGCTCATGTTTGAAATTTCAGAGGCTACTTTAATGCCCGACTTCAACTTATTAGGACACTTCCATGCAAGACTTTATCCGCGACATGCCAAAAGCCGAACTACATGTTCATCTGGAAGGTACGCTTGAACCTGAGCACATATTTGCATTGGCTGAGCGAAATCAGATTGAGATGGAATACAAGACCCCGGAAGAGGTTATTGCCGCTTACAATTTTCATGATTTACCGTCTTTCCTGGCCATCTATTACGCGGCCATGGGGGTGTTACAGACCGAGGAGGATTTTTTTGAGCTGACTTACCACTATTTCTTGCGAGCTCACGAGGACAATATTGTCTATGTTGAACCTTTTTTTGATCCGCAGGGCCATACCAGTCGCGGTGTAAGCTTTGCCACCGTTATCAACGGCATTCATCGGGCCCAGGTCGCTGCCAGAGAAAAACTGGGCATCGAATCAAATCTCATTATGTGTTTTCTCCGGGACGCATCGGCAGAATCAGCCATGCAGCATCTGCACATGAGTCTGGCTTATCGTGATTGGATTATTGGCGTTGGCCTTGATTCTGACGAAAAAGATAACCCCCCCTCTAAATTCCGCGAAGTATTCGCACTGGCACGGCAGGAAGGCTACAAACTGACCATGCATTGTGATGTTAACCAGGTGGATATTGTCGACCATATCTGGCAGTGCCTGGACGATATTGAAGTGGACAGGATTGATCATGGTATCAACTCCCTGGAAGACGAAAAACTGTGCCAGGAAATCGCCAGCAGGGGATTAGGTTTGACGGTCTGTCCTGTGTCGAATCGTTTTGTGGTCCAGTCGCTGACCAGTCAGGAAATCAAGGCCATGCTGGCCAGGCGCATGAAGGTCTCTATCCATTCAGATGACCCGGGCTATTTTCGTGCTTATCTCACCGATAACTATCTGGCGCTGATTGAAGAAGCCGAATTCAGCCGTGCTGAGATTATGCAACTTAACCGTCATGCATTCGAAACCAGCTGGGCAGAAGATGAGCAGAAACAGCGCTACCTGGAACAATTGCAGCAGTATTCGAGTTGATCTTAGCGGGCCCAGCCCGGGCCGATAGTGATTCAGGCTCGTTTGTGACGGTATAGGCTAAGCTTTTATTCGCATCTGGCCCAGGAAGTCTCTCTTTCCGAGGGGAACTCCCTTCATCCTTAATATGTCGTAGGTCGTGGTCGCGTGAAAATAGAAATTAGGCAGCGAGAACGACATTAAGAAATCTTCCGCGATAAATGGCATGCCGCGATCACCGATCTTGAACATGAGATCATTGCCTTCCAGGGCATTAACAGCATCTGGAGTGAGCTGCTGGACTTCCTGCAGCGCGGCTTTGACGGAATCGTGTAATTCCTGGTAGTCCTTGTCGATGGCGAATGACGGCGTTGTGAACTCTCCGGCCTGAACACCCCGCATCGCACCCTGGGAGTGATGTACCACAGATACGATCTGAAAATGGAATGGCATCATATCGGGATGCAGGCGCGTGTTGACGATGTCATCCAACTCGATGTTATTTTCCTCGCAGTACTGTCGGCCTTTTTCAAGCACCCCGGAGACTGCACCTAATTCTTGTATATACGTTTTTACGCTGACATCATAAAGTGTGGTCATTGTTAGGTCCCCGGTGGTTATTAAGCGTGTAGTTTGGCTTTAGGGTACTACACAGGTTTGTTGGCGGATACAGCTAAGTTCAGGCTGCTGTGGGCTATTACCCGGTTATCTTTCAGGCAGACAGGATGCGCCGCAACTTGAACTGGTATGATCGCTATACCAAGATAGATCAATGGGTAGGTATACCAACCTTGAGCGCTATTTTTTAGCGGTTCAGACAAACCTGATTTTAACCCGAAAACCTGCCATTCCAGGTTGGATATAAGAGATAGTCATATGAGAATAATTAAGAGTTTGCTGGCCGGCTGCCTGCTGGCTGCGCTGAGTTTCAGCGCTCAAGCCAGCCAGTACCAAGAGCCGTTCCAGGATAAAGCCCTGGAATTACTGCGACACAGTGTCACCATGCGCACGGCAGACGGTTTTGGTCTGGTTCCTGAACTGGCTTCCTATCTTGCTGCAGAGCTGAAGCTGGCAGGTTTTGACCCACAGGATCTTCACCTGCTGCCCATGGGCAGAACAGCAGCCCTGGTGGTGCGTTATCCGGGTGATGGTTCTTCCGGCAGGAAACCGATTCTGCTTTCCGCTCACATGGATGTCGTGGATGCACTGCCGGAGGACTGGCAGCGCGATCCCTTCACGCTGATTGAGGAAAACGGTTATTATTTTGGCCGTGGCGCCAGTGACAATAAATTTGGTATGTCGGTGCTGGTTGCCACCCTGATGCGCTTGAAGGCGGAAGGTTTTGTGCCGAGCCGTGATCTGGTACTGGCGCTATCCGGCGATGAAGAAAGCTATATGGAAACCACCCGCCAGCTGGCGACCGACTACCGTCATTTGATCGATGCTGAATTTGCCCTGATTGCCGATGGCGGAGGTGGTCACCTGGATGAAGCAACCGGCGAGGCGGTTGCCTTCTCGGTAGACGTTGCCGAAAAAACCTATGCTACATTCGAGATGACGGCCCGCAATGCCGGTGGTCACAGCTCGCTGCCGCGAACGGATAATGCCATCAAGGATCTGACTCTGGCGCTGACAAAAATATTCAATTTTGAATTTCCGGTTGAGGATAGTGAACTGACCCGTTCCTATTTCCGACAGACCGCGTTATTGGTAGGCGGGCAACTGGGCCAGGCGATGACGCGTTTCTCGGACAACCCGGCAGATAAAGAGGCCGTGGCCCTGTTGCGACGACATCCTGGTTATGCAGGCTCGACCGGGACCACCTGTGTACCCACCATGCTCAGGGGTGGTCATGCCGAAAACGCTTTACCACAATCAGCCACCGCGACGGTGAATTGCCGGATTTTCCCTGGTGTAGGCGTTGCCAGCACGCTGGATACTTTAAAAGCGCTGGTTGGCAACAGTGATATTGAGTGGAAAACGCTGGATAACCCGCTCGAGAGTGACCCATCACCCTTGCGGAAGGATGTGTTCGATGCCATAGCCAATGGGGTGCACCTTTCTTATCCTGGGCTGGCTATCATTCCGCATATGGCCTCGGGTGCATCGGATGGATTGCACTTTCGGGCGGTGGGCATTCCCAGCTATACTTTTTCCGGTATCTTCATGAAGGCATCCGATGAGTTTGCGCATGGTTTGAACGAGCGCGTGCCCGTGGCAACACTGCCAGTCGCGATGACCCTGTGGTATTCGATCCTGACCGAACTAGCCCAGTAACAGGGCTCACTGGACTATTCACTGAACTATTCACTGAACTATCCTCTGGACTATTCACTGGGCAATTCATTGAACTATCTACTGGGCTGTCCATTGAACTATCCATTGAACTATCCTCTGAACTGTCCGCTGAAATATCCACTGAACGGGGCAATCGCCTGTTGTCTGCTTGTGTGACCAGCGTTTATGTTTAAATTGCGCTGTTTATGACAGGTTTTGATCGCCGTGCCTGATTGAATAATTAAGGCTTTATTCAGTAGCTGATGAAGTTTCTGGATAGATAAATTTTTGTGTAGGTTTCAGTCATAGCGAGGCAATCCAGGGACGCGGATCAATTGTGAGAAAACGGAGAACACCGGTTTAGCCAGGTCTGGGTACTACTTAGATCATGGGCGATTATAATCCCTGGATCACGGGTAGCACTTCGCTTTCAAATAATGGGTCGCCCAGGGCCAGGTGAATCATATCCACACCAGAAGATTTGAGTGCTGCCAGGCGCTCGATAATGGTTTCCGGCGAACCGATCAGGCCCGTGGCATAACCCTCGTTGGTATCGAGCATGCTCAGGGCATCGGCATTGGCCCACATGCCTTCGGCGCCAATGAGGCGTTTCTTGCGGGCGGCTAACACCACGGGATCTATATTGTTTAACATGGCGCTGATTTCCTGCTCTGCTTCCGCATCGGTGGCACGACAAAGGGGGATGCCGTAGACCGCAAACCGGGGGCATGCTGCCTGTGTGCCTGCCCTGGCCCTGACTTTATCGATTAGACCCTGGATTTTCTCCAGCGAGCCGCCATTGAGGAACATCCAGTCTGATTGCTGCACGGCCATGGTGATGGCAGCATCTGACTGGCCGCCCTGGAACACCTCCAAAGGGCTAGTCGGGCGGGGTTCCAGCACCAGGTCCTGTACCTGGTAATAGCTGCCCTGGTAATTGAACAGCTCGTTATCCCAGGCGCCGCGCAATACTTCGATGAATTCTGATGATCGTGCATAGCGACCACCATGATCCAGAGGATCAATACCGTATTTGGAAAATTCCTCCAGGTTCCAGCCACTGGTTACATTGATACTCCAGCGACCGTCACTAAGGTTGTCCAGGGTGGCCGCCCATTTGGCGATCACAGCGGGATGAAAGAACCCGGGATGAATGGCGGTGACCAGCCTGATGCTGTTGCTGTGGGCAGCGATGTAATCGGTCATGGCCAGGCAGTCCAAGGTGGAGCCTTCAATGTCGCTGGCGTTACCCCACCAGCGCTGGGCTATCAACAGGTGACTGAGGTCAAGCTGCTCGAGCCGGTGCACATACTGGCGTACCAGTTCCCTGAGCTGGCGACCTTTCGGCATCTCTTTTACTGGTTGTTTGCTTTTCACTACTTGGGTACCAGAGAAGGTAGACGGGGCCCAGGTGCAGGTGTACATGTTGTTTCCTCCTTCTCTATAGATAGGGACAGGCCACCTAAGATGGCCAGTGCTTTAGGCCTAGCCTGGTTGAGCGTACCACGACTTCTGTCGTCAATGTTCCGGGGTTCCCGATATCAGTTAGCTATGTTACTTCGCAGGCGTGATACCAAACTCGGCCAGGATCTCTTCGTTATGTTCTCCCAGTCTGGGTGGCGCTTGATAAAAACTGGTTTGGCTCTTGGTAAACTTGATTGGATTACCTGACAGTGCCACCTCAGGGTTCTCGCCTGGCAGTTGGTACTGCTGGATCATGTTTCTTGCGGCAACATGGGGATCTGCGAATACCTCGGCCATTGAATTGGCGGGTCCGCACGGAACACTGCCGCCGATGAGATCAAGAATTTCCTGTTTGGTTCGAGTCGATGTCCAGCTGGCAACCACTTCTTCGGTGAAAGCTTGATTCTCAACGCGTTTGAAGTTGTTACGGGTTCGATCGTCTTTGCCGAGCTCCGGCCGTCCCATGGCGTCGCAGAGTAGCTGCCAGTGGCGCTCAACCGGTGCGGCAATGGCTATTCTGCCGTCCACCGTTGGAAACAGGCCAAAGGGGACCAGTATTTTTTTGCCCGGTTTTCGCGATTGTTTGGTTAAGCTGTATGCGGCGACGTTCGGCTTCAGCAGAGTCAGCATGCTGTCGTACATGGCAACGTCAAAAAACTCCCCTTCACCGGTCTGCTGGGCACGATGAATGGCAGACACCATACCCAGGGCCATCAGGGTGCCCGGATAGATGTCGGCGATAGCGATCGGGAACAAATCACCGGTCGCCTCAACCAGACCACCGGCACTCTGGCCAGCGACGTCCAGGCAGGGCCAGGACGAGTAGGGGCTGTCTCCTGTTCTCGGATCGCCATAGCCGCGTACAGCGCCATAAACGATAGCGGGGTTGCGCTCAGCGATGGTCTCGTAACTGAGGCCCAGGTCATCCATGACGCCGGCCCGCATGTTTTCGACGATGGCATCGGCCTGTTCGCACAGTTGCAGCAGGATCTCTTTATCTTCTGGCTTCTTGAGGTCAAGGCAGATACTGCGTTTGTTGCGATTAACGCCAGCGAATGACATGCCGTAATCGACGCCGGCATCGGCGTGGTTACGGGCGTGCTCGTAATCGGGCGGGAAGGGCGGAACAGGGCGGAAATTGTCTCCGTTGGGTGGTTCGACCTTGATCACGTTTGCGCCCAGGTCGGCTAGCAATACGGTGCCAAACGGCCCTGCAAAAGCCATGGTGCAATCGATGATAGTTAGATCATCCAATGGCCCGGTACGTTGTGCCTGTTTCATGGCTATCTCCGCTTATTATTGTTGATCCAGTTCAGGCAGCAAAGTCCTGTGGATCTGCTCCAGGTGATCGATCATCGCGTCGCTTGAACGAAAACCCAGTTGGAAAATGGGCACGCAATCAATAGAGATTTGGTCAAAGCCAAGCACCTGAAGGGCGTTGGCCTGCTCTTTGAGTAAATCCAGGTCGGCATAGAAGCGTTTGCGTTTTTCTTTATCCAGCGGTCCGGGAGACAGGCTCATTTGCATCCCTATGGTAGCTGGATCACGACCTGCCTGTTCAGCGAATTTATGGAGATCCGCGATGCGGTTCTCAATTGGGCTGTCGCCAGGGACAGTCATGGCCATCCAGCCATCGCCGAGTCGGGCCACACGGCGCAGGGCAGGTGGCTTAGTGCCACCGATCCATATCGGAATCGAGCCGCCCTGGGGCGGTTTGGGTTCCATGGCCATGTCATCTATCTGGTAGTGCTCGCCGGAAAATGTCACATGCTCATCGCGCCAGTAGGCCCTGAGCAGTTGAATCGCTTCATCCAGGCGCTTGCCACGGGTGCTGAAGTCCTCGTCCAGAGCCTGGTATTCGGACCGCTGCCAGCCAACTCCCACGCCCAGGCGTACGCGGCCACCTGAAAGGGTATCAAGTGTACTCACCTGCTTCGCCACCAGTGTTGGTTGTCGTTGCGGCAGTACCAGCACGCTGGTGCCCAGGCCAATTCTGGAGGTGCAGGCAGCTGCATAGGAGAGCAGCATAAAGGCTTCGACAATCGGCATGGTGGGTGAGTACAGTGGTGCCCGCCGGGTCTTGGTTGGGTGTCCCATGAGCACATGATCGAACATATCGAGCTCATCATAGCCAATGGCTTCAATGGCACGGATCAGCTTCTGAACGCCGTCTGGACCTTCTCTGTACATGACGTTGGGAAAAACGACGGATAGTTTCATCTTACTAGTTGGATCCAGTGATCTTGATAAGGATGATCTCTGATCTTACCTTGTGATCTGGCGGGATGGAATTTTATGGATAGTCCCCGGACCACGCCCGGAATTTGTTAACTAGCTGGTTGATTGAATTATCGAGCATCACCCTGCTATCAGCTATCCTGACTCAAGTTATAAGAGGCTAAGGAGATCAGCATGGAAGAACCCATCAAAGAAGTCATTGTCCTGCTAAATAGTGACGATCCAGCTGCCCTGGCAGACTGGGCAACCGAGCACCTTAATCTAGATGAATCCTGGCGGGCAGTGAATGAAAGCGGTGCTGTTGAGCATGTTGAACTTCGTTGGGGACGGAGCAGGATTTCCATCAATGCAACACGTGAAGGCCAGCACATAACAGGAAAGACCAGCGTAGGCCTGCGTGTAGACGATGAAGCCGTGGTCCGGTCATTGTACCAGCAGGTGCTTGATAAGGATGCCGAGCTACCAATGGAGTTGACCGAAAGCCGGGTTGCACTGAGCTTTACCGTCGCTGATTTGGATGGCAATGAGTGGTGGGTAAACGCTGAAACCGGCTTTTTGGATCGACTGCGTGAGGATACCTGACGGTAGCCATGTACACATGGGTTGTCGCGCAGAACATCGAACCATACCGGTTGCTAGTGATCACAATGACTTCGGTAGAGCCACGCAATCCGCTCCTGAAGCAGCTTGAAAACCAGAGAACTGATCTGTCCTGGCAGATTCCATCATGCTGAGTCACAGGGTAAGATCGTATCTCAAAGGCTAGTATTCAGCTTGCGGCCGGTGCGAAGTAGAGTATTTTTTTGCGCCGCCATGAACATGAAGCGCGGTTGAATCAATATCAATGAACAGCCAAGGAGATGGCTTTGCCGCACAGAGCAATTTTTATAACCGGTGGCGCGGGTGGCATGGGTCTGGAGACAGGGCGCTTGTTCCTGCGGGCAGGATGGCGGGTTGGTTTGTTTGATGTTGACCAGGCAGCCTTGCGTGCAGCTGAAAAGGAATTTGACGCTGGCCAGGTGATGACCAGGGCGCTAGATGTTACTGATGAGTCCGACTTTACAGCCGCTATGGAGGCCTTTTCTGACTTCAGCGATGGACGTATGGATATTTTGTTTAATAATGCCGGTATCGCGCCTGGCGGCTTATTAGAAGAGATGTCCACCGAGATCATTCGATCTGTTATTGATGTCAACATCCTGGGTGTTATTCATGGTATTCGAGCTGCGCTGCCATTAATGAAAGCGACCGACAATGCCCTGTGTATGAGCACATCGTCATCGGTGGCAACCTTCGGGCATGCCATGCGAGCGGTTTATACGGCCAGTAAGTTTGCCGTGAAAGGATTGACCGAAGCGCTTTCGTTGGAATTGGAGTCCTACGGTATTAGAACCGCCGATGTGTTACCAGGCTGTATTGACACGCCCATGCTGCGTGCTGAAAGCGCCAAGGGCGCTGGACGGCCATTTGAATTATCAATGCTAGAACGGCTCCCCAAACAGGGTGCCTATCGCCTGATGCCTGCGTCTGCCATTGCCGAGGCGGTCTGGGCAGCCTACCATGACAGCGATCAAATTCATTTTTATGTGCCCGAAGAGGTTGGCGATACAGATAAGGTCAAGGCAACGGATATTCAGGCAGCCCGCTCTGAAATCAAGGACTTTCTGTTTCGACCAAGATAAGGCTACCCTTTGGTGAGCCTTGCGGCAGACACACGCTGTCAAGCCAGCACAGTTGGTTAAAACGAACAGATCCAAAACCTGATCTCAGCATACTGATAACCTCTGGTAAAATGCCGGACCAGTCATTAACGACTTGATAGTGGATGGGGCTCATGAGCGATAATTCTGGAAATTCAGGCGACTCACATCGCTTGAAAGATAAACATCTGGCCGAGCATGTCGCTGAAAACAGATCCTACTGGGATTCGATGGCGTCCGACTGGGTCGGTGCTGGCCAGCGAAGCTGGCAGCAGGACTCGCCTACATGGGGTATCTGGGGGCTGCCAGAATCACAACTGCAGCTTCTGCCTGTCGATATGACTGGCATGAAAGCGATAGAACTTGGCTGTGGAACCGGTTATGTCTCTGCCTGGATGACTCGGCGGGGCGCTCATGTGACTGGCATCGATAATTCGCTTGAACAACTCAAGACGGCAGAGCGCCTGATGAAAGAATATGAGCTGGAGGTAGACTTTATTCATGGCGATGCAGAGGATGTCCCGTATCCTGATGCATCATTCGATTTTGCCATCAGTGAGTATGGGGCAGCAATCTGGTGTGACCCACTGGTTTGGATTCCAGAGGCGTATCGCTTACTTAAACCAGGGGGTTGGCTGACATTTCTGGGCTCGCATCCGATTGCCATAATGGCGACACCCGAGGACGGGTCCAATTGTGATGAGCGCCTGCATCGGCCTTATTTTGGGATGCACCAGCAGGACTGGCGGAATGTTGAACATGACCCCGGCGGTATTGAATTCAACCTGTCTCATTCGGACTGGTACCATCTTTTTCAAAACACTGGGTTTGAGGTGCTTGACTATCTTGAATTACAGGCACCGGAAAACAGCACGGAGGCAAAATTCTCGATACCGGCAGGCTGGGGCCAAGAATGGCCTTCAGAGCAGGTCTGGAAATTGAGGAAAAAGGAATAGTCGTAAGTAGGCGAGTCGTAAGTAGATCAGAGTAAGGTGCTGACATGCTTTTTAAAGTGGCAGCAGGCCTAGCATACGACGCCTTCCCGGGCCTTTATGAAGCTGGCCATAGAACGGCTGACATCCTCAGCAGTTGTGGCCCAGGAGCAGACGCTGATCCTTACCACGGCCTTGCCATGCCAGTTTGCAGAACCAATCCAGCATTCGCCTGATTGCTGTACCAGGGCAATAAATTCGGCGGTCGACTCCTCTGACCAATCAAAGCCAACCAGCACCTGGTTAAACACCACCTCATTGAGCACCTTGAAATTGGCTAACGTCAATTCCCTGGCGAACTGCACGGCTCGTTCATGAAGCCCGTAAACTAACTCATCAATACCGTCGCTGCCAAGATACTTAAGCGCCGCCCACAACTCTATAGCCCTGGCCCGCCGTGACATCTCCGGTGTGTACAGCATGCCGTCTCGATGCTCAGAGAAATTGACGTAGCTTCCGCTCAGCTGCAGCGCGCTCACCAGGGCCTCCCGGTCACTGCACAGCAATATGCCATTGTCATAGGGGGTGTTGAGGGTTTTGTGAGCATCAACCGACCAGGAATGTGCTTTTTCCATGCCTTTGGTTAGTTTGCCCAGCTGTTTTGTCGCTGCAGCCCACAGGCCAAAAGCGCCATCGATATGCACCCAGGCACCAGCTTGGCTGGCCGTGTCGCAGACTGCATCAATGGGATCAAATGAACCGGTGCTGACATGGCCGGCCTGTAAAACCACAATGGTATTTTGGTCCAGGCCGGGTAGTTTTGACTGGATTAAGCGACCCTGATCATCAGAGTCGACCCATTCGATATTATCAAGACCGAAACCAAGCAGGGCGGCTGCTTTGATGACACTACCGTGGATTGAGTCTCCAGCGACTATTCGAATGGGCGGTGCCCCGTTATGACCCTGCTGATTGAAGTCCCAGCCTTGATTCTTGCAGATGCGAAAACGAGCTGCGGCAAGGCCACAGAATATAGCCATGGAACTACCACTTAAAAAGCTGGCAACCACCTGGCTGGGCAGGCCAAACAGTTCGCGCAGCCATCTTTCGGTTACCGCTTCCAGTTGAGCGGTTATGGGCGACATCAGATACAGCGCGCTGTTTTGATCCCAGAAATCGGTTAACCACCTGGCAGCCAGGCTCACTGGTAAAACCCCGCCAGTTACGAAACCAAAATAGCGGCCTGCATTGGTGGCAACCGACGCGGGTGATCCGAGATTATGTAAGTCGCTCAGAATCTGTTCTGCGTCACCCTGGTCAACAGGGAGCGTCTCGACCAACTGCTCTAGATTAAGCAGGGCGCTCTGGGTGGGAAATACGCCGCGCTGGTTGATATGCTGCGCATAATCCAATGCATAACCAGCTGCCTGCTCAAAAAGCGCTTTCGATGCCATTTCAGAATGCATTTTATCGCGTAGATTCATCTGCCTTAATTCTCTTTGCATGTTTTTCTTAAAAGTACCACATTGGCCGGCCTAATCAGTAGCGCGTATACAACGAGATGCGCTGCCTGGGACAAAGGGGGAATTGCGCTTGCCCAGAGTTATCGCAAATAATCGGCTCATTGCGGTTCAGTTGCCTGTCTAGACCCCTGCTTAGGCAGTTAGCGGGAACGACTAAGGCATAGACAGAGGCTGATTACTCCGAATATGCTTAGGTCTTTACTGGAAGAACAAGGCGACCCTTGATGAACGTAGAATTTGGTATAGGCCTACCCCGATTAGATAGCATCGCCGAGAGTGCGCAGCGTGCCGAGGCTTTGGGATATGACTTTCTATCGACAGGCGAGCATGTTTTTTTCTATGGACCCATTGGTAATAGCCTCATATCGTTGGCAGCGGCGGCGGGTGCCACCACCAGAATAAAACTGATGAGCAGCATCACCCTGATTCCCCTGTACCCAGCTGCCCTGCTGGCTAAACTGGTGACTTCGCTGGATGTTGTCAGTAACGGCCGATTCAACCTTGGAGTAGGTGTGGGTGGCGAATTCGCCCGGGAGTTTGAGGCCTGTGGGGTACCGGTAGAGGAGCGCGGTGCCCGCACGAATGAAAGCCTGGAATTAATGCTCAGATTGTGGGCGGAAGATGATGTTCACTTTCAGGGGCGGTTCAATACGCTATCCGGGGTTACGCTGGAACCCAAGCCAACTCAGCAGCCGCACCCACCCATCTGGATATCGGGGCGTAGTCAGGCAGCCATGCGCCGCTGCGCTCGTTTCGGTACAGGCTGGCTGCCTTACATGTATACGCCCGAGAAATTGTCTGAAAGCCTGGCAGCAATTGCTGCTATGGGACAGGAATGTGAACGCAGCGTCCCGGTGAAACCGGGTCTGTTTATCTTTTTCGCGGTACACGAAGACCGGGATGTGGCTATCAAAATGGCGGCTGAGCGATTGTCCAGGCAGTATAATCAGGACTTTTCTCAGCTTGTACACCGCTATGCTATTGCTGGCAACCCGCAGGACTGTCGGGCTCGCCTCAGAGAATATATCGATGCAGGTGCTGCCACCATAATATTAAACTCAGCCTGCCCTAGTCATTACACGGACACAAACGAAGCAATCATGGCTGAGCAGGTGGTCACGGTGTTAAAGACAGGCAGTTAATCCGGGCAGGTGAGTAGTCAATGAATAATCCTCCCGCAGCCATCGCCTGTGTTATTGGATTGTAACGCAGTGGTAAATCCGTCTGAATCACGGGCTAGGCTGTGAGGTGCTGGTTAATCACCTGCAGGAAATCTGTGCCGTATTTCTCCAGCTTGCGCTCGCCCACTCCACCCAATCGGGCGAATTCAGTTATCGATTGCGGCAGCAACACATGACGTAGGGTGGCACACCCTGATCGTCGGCAAACTGGCGGCGACGGTCACGTAACGCCTCCCATAACACCACATCTATATCATCTGGCAGGGCAGTTTTGGTTTGTCGTTTGCCTTCCTGCTGCTTTACGTCGCGTCTCAGCTCAATCGATTCTTCACCGCGCAACAGCGGCCGGCACTTCGCCTCCAGTCGTAATGCGCCGAAGCGTTCCATATCAACGCTGAGAAAACCCCGCGCGACTAACTGCCGGTACACTGAGCGCCACTGATTGTTGTCCAGGTCGCCCCCCACCCCATGTATGGCCAGCTGGTGATGGTTGTTTTGAATAATTTTGTCATTGCTAGCACCGCGTAACACATCAATCAGGTGATTAACCCCAAAGCGTTGGCCGGTACGATAAACCGCGCTCAGTGCTTTGCGGGAGGCTTCGGTACCATCCCAGGTATTCACTGGTTCCAGGCAGGTATCACAGTTGCCGCAGGCTTCAATCAAGTTATCACCAAAGTAATTCAGCAGCGCCTGTCTCCGGCAGCTGGTGATTTCACACAGTCCGAGCATGGCGTTGAGCCGATGCTGCTCAGCGCGCTTATGCTCCTCACTGCCCTCGGAGCTCTCCATCATTTGCCGGAGTTTAATCACGTCCTGCAAGCCGTAAATCATCCAGGCATCTGCCGGTTCACCGTCTCGACCCGCACGCCCGGTTTCCTGGTAATAGGACTCGACCGTTTTGGGCAGGTCCAGGTGCGCTACAAAGCGCACATCCGGTTTATCAATGCCCATACCAAAGGCAATGGTTGCCACTATAATCACGCCTTCTTCGCGCAGGAATCGTGATTGGTGCGTGGCCCGGGTGCCGGCAGCAAGGCCGGCATGGTACGGCAAGGCGGTGAAGCCCTGTGTCTGCAGCCAATCGGCAATATTCTCGGTTTTCTTGCGTGACAGGCAATAAATGATGCCAGCATCATGCGGGTGCTCCTCCTTTAAGAAGCGCAACAGCTGTGCTTTCACATTGTATTTAAGGGCTATGCGGTAACGGATGTTGGGGCGGTCAAAACCAGAGATGTATTTCTCTGCTGCGTGCAGATCGAGTCGACTTAGGATTTCAGCGCGGGTGCGCTCATCGGCGGTGGCGGTCAGGGCCATACGCGGCACCTGCGGGAAGGTCTCATGCAGGATGCTCAGGCGCAGGTAGTCAGCGCGGAAATCATGCCCCCACTGGGACACACAGTGCGCCTCATCAATAGCAAACAGCGCGATAGTAGCGGTCTTCAACAGATTTAACATACGCTCCTGTTTGAGCCGCTCCGGCGCGATATAGAGCAAATCCAGATCACCGTTCAGCAGTTTTTGTTCTATCGCCTGCGCGGTGGCCGAATCCTGGGTCGAATTGAGAAAGCTGGCGCGTACCCCCAGTTCCTGCAAGGCGTCAACCTGGTCTTGCATCAGCGCGATCAGCGGTGAGATAACCACACCACAACCATCTCGAACGAGTGCCGGAATCTGGTAGCACAACGACTTTCCGCCACCGGTTGGCATTAATACCAAAGTATCTCTACCGTCCACCACAGCTTGGATAATATCGGCCTGGGAGTCCCGGAAATCCTGGAAGCCATAGGTGTGTTGGAGGTAATAATGGGCATCTTTCATGGGCGAGCAGTGTACCTGCATTCGCAACCTTCGCCAAACTCCTGTATAAGAGCGCCATGAAAATCCCCAAACGCATACGACCCTTGATTGAAGATGGCCTGGTTGACGAAGTCGTGCGTCAATTAATGAGTGGTAAAGAGGCCATGGTGTACGTGGTTCGCTGTGGAAGCGAGATCCGCTGTGCCAAGGTTTACAAGGAAGCTGCCAAGCGTAGTTTCAAACAAGCCGTGGAATACCAGGAAGGCCGCAAGGGCCGCAATACTCGCCGTCAGCGGGCCATGGAAAAGCGTTCCAAATTCGGTCGTAAGCAGCAGGAAGAAGCCTGGCAGAATGCCGAGGTCGACGCCCTGTACAAGCTTGATCGTGCCGGCGTACGAGTGCCCACGCCCTACGGTTGCTTTGATGGTGTCCTGCTCATGGAGCTAGTGACCGATGATGCCGGGCAAGTGGCGCCTCGCCTGATCGATGTGGCCCTGACCCGAGAGCAGGCAGTAGAAGACCACGCGGTAATGATGGGCTACGTAGTCAAAATGCTCTGCGCCGGCCTGGTACACGGTGATCTGTCTGAATTCAATGTGTTAGTGGACGATTATGGTCCGGTCATCATTGATTTGCCCCAGGCAGTTGACGCCGCGGCGAATAACCATGCCCAGTCGATGCTGGAAAGAGATGTTAATAATATGACCGCTTATTACGGCCTCTATGCGCCAGAGCTGCTGGGCAGCAATTATGCCAAGGAAATGTGGGCGCTATACGAGGAAGGCGAGCTCACCCCCGAGACGATGCTGACCGGTCTTTTCCAGGAGGACGAAAGCGCCGCTGATGTGGATGGCTTGATGCTGGAGATAAAAGCGGTTATGGAAGAAGAACAAAAACGCCAACAACGCCTGCTTGAAGCAGAACAGGATGAAGTGTGAACGATTTAGCCTTTAGCGCCCTCAATCTGCCACCAGCGCAGCTGGACAATCTGGATAACCTCGGCTACAAGCAGATGACCGACATTCAGGCTGCGGCATTGCCGCCGGGGCTTGCCGGTAAAGACCTGATTGCCCAAGCCAAAACAGGCAGCGGCAAAACCGCCGCCTTCGCCCTGCCTTTACTCACCAAATTGAATCCACGGGATTTTGGTACCCAGGCACTGATATTGTGCCCGACCCGTGAGCTCGCCAGTCAGGTCGCCGGTGAAGTGCGTCGCCTGGCCCGCTATCAACAGAACATCAAGGTAGTCGTACTGTGCGGCGGCCAGTCCATCGGCCCGCAGATAGGCTCGCTGGAACACGGTGCCCACATTGTGGTTGGCACACCCGGTCGCATCAAGGACCACCTGCGCAAACAAACCCTTTCGCTTGGGCGGGTGGGTACTCTGGTGCTGGATGAAGCTGATCGTATGCTGGAAATGGGCTTCATTGATGATATCAGCACCATCATTAAACAGACGCCAGGCACGCGTCAGACGCTATTGTTTTCCGCTACCTATCCCGATGATATCCGTTCCCTCAGCAGCCGTTTTCAAAGATCACCCGAACAAGTCAGTGTTGATGCGCTGGTCGACAACAGTCAGATCGATCAGCAGTTTTATATATGTCAGAGAAAAGACAAGTTACCGGGGCTGGAGAAACTCTTAGGACATTTTCGGCCCGACAGTGCCGTGGTGTTCTGCAACACCAAAGACAGCACCCGTGAAGTTTGCGCTCAGCTAAATCGCAGCGGCATTGCCGCGCTGGTGTTGAACGGCGATCTGGAACAGCGTGATCGTGACCAGGTGCTGGTGCAGTTCCGTCATCTGAGCTGCCGGGTATTGGTGGCCACGGATGTGGCTGCCCGGGGTCTGGACATAGAGGGGTTGCCAGCGGTCATCAACTTTGACCTGCCGCGCGACCCGGAAACCTACGTACACCGAATTGGTCGCACCGGTCGGGTTGAACAAAAAGGCCTGGCGCTGACGCTGTTCGCCGATACCGAGCGCTATAAACTGGATGCTATTTTCGCCTACCAGGACCGAGAATTAGCCTTCGAAGCACTGGCAGCGCTACCTGACAACAATGAGGTACTGCCGGAACCCGCTTTCGTGACGCTGGCTATTGCCGCTGGCCGAAAAGACAAAGTCCGGCCTGGCGATATCCTCGGTGCCCTTACCGGTGATGGCGGTATTGCCGGCAGTGCGGTGGGTAAAATTGATGTGATGGATTTCGCAGCCTACGTTGCCATTGACCACAAGTCGGCTGGTCAGGCACTGAATCGACTCGCCAATGGCAAAATAAAGGGCCGTAAGTTCAAAGTGCGCAAGCTGCAAGGCCAGCCGCGCTGATACTGTGCGATGCAGTGAACTGCCCAGTGCTACTGTCCTGTGCCCAATCACCCGGGACTATCGGCGTTATCCTGCCGAGCAGCAGACTTAGGGGTTTGTGGTGGGATCTTTGTAATCCAGATGCTGATTATCGGCAGTGAGGCTCGGCGCTTCCCGGTATCTGAGCATGTCCCCGATGAACTTTTTGTCGATGTTGGAGTCGTAGGCCGGAGCATTGACCGCTATCCCCGGCCTTTAGGCGCTAATGCACAATCCGTCCGTCCGGCTCATGAACATGGGCCATGCCTTCGCCAAACGGCGCGTCTCTTTTTCGCAGTGTTTCCTTCAGTCCGTGCTCCTTGAATGAACGCCCGTACTCGCGAACTGCCGGGGCATGGTGCGCGCGGGCATCATTCTCTGCAGCAAGCCTTTGTAAAGTCTGTGCGCCCATGAGTTCAAGACCTAAATTGGTAATTCGCTTGTTTGCCGCAAGCAAATCCGGATCGATGATACTGAGTCGATCTGCAAGTCCCTCGACCTCATCCTCCAGCAAATCTGCGGCCACAGATTTCATGACAAGTCCAATTAGCGCTGCGTCCTTGCCTGATACTGAATCGCCGGTCAACTGTAATCGCTTGGCCCACTGGGGCCCACAATGATACATCCACAGGTTGTTCGGTAAGGCGCCCATTGATCTGGCCGCCGGGAAACCTATTTTCGCGTCATCGGCTGCGATCAGCATGTCGCAACCCATAACCAGGTCGGTTCCCCCTGCCAGACAGTAACCGTGAATCTGAGCAATGGTAGGTTTATGGATCTCCCAGATAGAGCGGATACATCGATTGTTTCGTTCCATCAGCCAGACGTCATCATCGTGACTGCGTCCGGTACGGCGGGTGGACTCTTTGCTTCTGCCGCGCGCGGGCAGCCCTGTTAAATCGTATCCGCTGCAGAAGGCTCGACCCTCGCCTCGTAGAATAATGCAGTGTACGTCACGATTATCGTCAGCTTCCCAAAGTGCATGTTGCAGTTCCTGGAGCAAATCGTACGAAATCGAATTCAGTTTCTCCGGTCGCGCCAGTGTAATACGGGCGCGACCATCCTCCACTTGGTAACGAATGTTTTCGTAATCAGTCGGATCCACTTGTATTCTCCTTTTTATGAAACGGGTGGTGCAATAAGTATTCTTTTTCGCTGATTGAAGGTGCTATAGCTGTGCTGCCTGAAGATCGGGAAGCAACGGATTTCCCCGGGGTAGATCTGCTAACCATGACACAGGGCTGTCGAGTAGATCGGGCGCGTTTTTTTTCCAGTACCGTAGTGCAGCCGCCAACATATCTTCTGTTACCTTGCGTGCATTTTCGGCATCGCCGGCTTCGATAGCCAAAAGCACTCTGCCAGCTTTCTCAACGCTGGCTTTTCGTTGCCGCAAATCATATTGAATTCCCGCGCCCTCAGACATTTTATGTAATGCTTTAACAAGGAACCCCAGCACCATATTCCCGGATGCATCAGCAACAAGATTGTGAAACTGCCGCGTCTCGTGTGTCAGTGAATCAGAATCGTTGACCGCCGCACGCATGCGAGCGATGCTCTGCTGAATCGCTTGGATATGTTGGTGGGTTGCAGTTTTTGCCGCTTCTCCCGCCAGTACCGGGTAGATTGACATGCGGGCATCAATGACCGCCTGGAAGGATGCATTGGCGAACTGCAGCTGCAGTGAAATGGCGCTGGCAAGATGGTCTGTATGGGGAACATTCACTACCGGCCCGCCACCAGGACCGGCTTTAATGCGAAGTGCGCCCTGCAACTCAAGAAAACGTAGCGCTTCACGAACCGTGGCGCGAGCCACACCCAATTTCTCCACCATTACATACTCCGGGTCTAGCGGAGTCCCTGGTCTTAGCGCACGATCTTGAATATCCTGAACTATATTCCGTGCTACCCTTATCGCGGCTCTTTCGGTTGAGGTTTTTTTGGCCATTGATTCTTTTCCAGACTATTTGTTCATAGGTTGCATTGCTGATCACTATAAATCTATGATACTAGTTATGCCAGAATATTTGTAAGAAAGCTCATCCAGGTCTGGGTTGTATTGCTGCAGGTGACCGAACTATTTGAGCCTAGACATAAGATCATATTTTTTTAGTTAGGAGATTGTTGAAATGAAACTTGGATTAATGCTGGGCTATTCTGGCGGCGAGCTTCGAATACCCGTTGACAAAGTTCAACTGGCAGAACGATTGGGTTATGACACGGTTTGGACGGCCGAAGCGTATGGCTCTGATGCGCTGTCCCCGCTCGCTTATCTTGCCGCAAAAACGGATCGCATTCGATTAGGCACCGCAGTCATTCAGCTTGCAGGTAGGACACCCGCTAATGCGGCAATGGCAATTGCGACCATCGACGCCCTCGCAGGGGGAAATCGCGTCATCTGTGGTATTGGTGTTTCTGGGCCGCAGATTGTTGAAGGCTGGTACGGTCAACCCTGGGGTAGGCCGTACTACCGAATTAAAGATTACGTTTTGATCATGAAAAAAATTCTGCGCCGTGAGGAACCGGTTGTGCACGAAGGCAAGGAGATTTCACTGCCGTTTGTTGGTGATGGATCGATGGGCGTGGGTAAACCCCTCCAATCCATCCTGCACATGAACCCGGATATTCCAATTTGGCTTGGGACTGGGATGCCCGCAACGGTGAAACTGACGGCAGAAATTGCCGATGGCTGGCTGCCCCTTGGGCTTGTGCCGGAGAACTATGATACCTACAAACCCTGGATTGAAGCTGGACTGAAGAAAGCCGGTAAGACAGCTGATAATTTTGATTGTCAGGCCATGAGCAACGTTGTGATTACCGACGATGTAAAAACGGGTCTGAATCGAATGAAACCAGGCATCGCGCTTTACGTCGGTGGTATGGGTCATAAAACCAAGAATTTTCATAAGGAAATGATGATCCGCCGTGGCTTCGGCGAAGCAGCTGAGAAAATCCAGGAGTTGTATCTTGCTAAACGTAAGGGTGAAGCAATAGATGCGGTACCTGATGAATTTGTTGACCAGGGTGCTCTTATCGGTGACCGACAGAGAATTCAGAATCGCTTCAGAGATTGGGAAAACAGCGGCATTACTGGTTTGACGATCACGGGCGATGAGCAGGCGTTACGCATGATGGCAGAACTAGCACGACTCAATGTAGAACCAAACGCCTAGTTGGAATTGTCGTTGGGTTTCCTCGGTTAAGCACTCAATCGCTGGAAACCCGGATTTATGATCCCAGCATAAATCCATTCCCGAACGGGTCGCCATGTTAATAACCTGCCTTAAACACAACAGTATGCGTGCGGCATCCCGGTTGAACTGGCGAGGCTGGAGGTTCCTGCCGGCGAATATCGAGGTTCCTGCTTAACTGGAAAGTACTAACTCGGCTAATTTTTCTCTCTGGTAAGTCGCATCGCCAAGTAAGGCCTGGCTGTGTAGTTGACGCTTGAGGTAAAGGTGGACATAACATTCCCATGTAAAGCCGATTCCGCCATGTAATTGAACGGATTTTCTAGATCCAAAGCCGACTGCATCGTTTGCCACCGCCTTGGCCATTCTGGCATATTGTTCGGCCATATCAGGTTCGTGATCAATTGCGCAGGCAGCGTTGTAGAGGAGTGATCTGGCTTGATCAATTTCAACCATAAACTCAACCAGAGGATGTTTCACAGCTTGAAAAAATCCTATGGTGCGATCAAATTGCTGTCTTGTTCTGGCATATTCTGCGGTCGTCTGTAGCTGCCATTCTGCAGCGCCACACATATCTGCGCTCAGTAGGACTAACCAGGCAGCCGTGGCGGTAGCCAGGGCATTCAAAGATTCTGCACCTGATGCAACAAGTTGACTGGCGTCTACAGCAACGTTGTTAAAAACCAGGGTCGCCTGATCCCGGGTCAGGTCAACAATCGAGTCTGGATTAATTAACAACCCCTGAGCATTTGCATCAATAACATAAAGAACCACTTTGCCGTCAGTTTTTGCATTAACCAAAAAGTAGTCGACTTTTTGGGCGTCCTGTACGAAAAAAACACTGCCGTTGATAACGCCATTTTCTACCACTAAATCAGATTCATTATGTCCCCAGGAACCATGCCGATTGCATGATGCATAACTGAACGACTTGCCCCGAACAATATACGAAAGCGCCTGGTCGGCAGGTTGACTATTACAGGCCTTCAGAATGTAGGTCGTATTCAATGTCGATATCAGAGGGCACGGGAAGGCTGCTTGGCCTACCTCTTCCACCAACCCTGCCACCGCAACAGCGGACATACCGAGTCCTCCAGCCCTTCCTGGTACTGCAGCCATCAACCAACCCAGGTCGACGACCTGTTGCCACAGACCCAGATCCCAACAGCATTGCCCACCTCGCATTGCACTGCTATCGGCGGCAACAAGGCTATGCAGTTGGTTGGTGGGTAAATTGTCTTGGAAAAATTTCTTTGCAATGTCTTTCAGTGCACGTTCGTCTTCGCCAAAACCGAAATTTTTTGGTTGGGCTGTTGCTTGAGCCATGATTTTTCCTGTTACTACTTGGTTTTAGCCAGACCTAGAATACGTTCACCCAGAATATTTTTCTGGATTTCGTTGGTGCCGCCTGCGATCGTTCCACCGAACGAGCTTAAGTAGGCAAACGGCCAACGACCTGCATCGGGTGCCTTTTCATCTTCGTGACTCAACGTGCTCGATATGCCTTCGATCTCCATCGCAATGGCAGCCATGGCCTGCATATATTCAGTACTGAGCAGCTTATCCTGCAAAGCCAGTCTTTGCGGATTGGCCAGTGCAGGCACACCCCTTAAGCGGCGGTTTTGTTTGATGCCGACAGAACGTATCAGCATCTTCATGATCTGATCCCGAACATGAGCATCGTCGATAGCAGGTATCCCGTTTCGGGAACACTTTTTTGCAAGCGCTATCAGCGGCGATTGATTACGTGATACTTTGTCACCGGTCAGAGAGCGTTGCCCGCCAGCATTGGGTGTGGTCATTTCTCCCGCGCTGCGTTCATGAGCCAATGTGGTCATCGCAACCTGCCAGCCTTTGCCTGCTTCATCTAGGCGAAAACCATCATCGATCGCCAGGTTATCAAAAATCACTTCGTTGAAGCCTGCTTCCCCCGTGATTTTGACCAAAGGACGCACGGTCACTGACTTGCCAAGCTGCGATTTAATCGGCACCACAAAGTATGACAGGCCGTTATACTTGTCTGCCTTGTCGGTACGCGCGAGCAGAATCATCCACGTGGCGAAATTCGCCGTTGAAGTCCATACTTTGTGGCCGTTGATAATCCATTTATCACCTTCACGCCTGGCAAATGTTTGCACACTGGCCAGGTCCGAGCCGGCACCAGGCTCACTAAAACCCTGGCACCACAACTCTTCGCCCGAGAAAAGTTTAGGTAAGGTCAATTTCTTTAAGTCATCTGATCCGTGAAAGTAGATTGTTGGTGCTGCCATGCCTAAACCGATAATACCGGCAAAGACAGGGGTTTTGGCGAGCGCCATTTCCTGGTTAGCGACTGATTGGCATTTGGTGCGGCTGCTACCACCGAATTCCACCGGGTAATCACAACCGATTAGACCCGCGTCGTAAGCGGCCTTCTGCCAGCCACAATAATAGTCCCGTTGCTGGTCTGTCACCATCTCAACACCACTTTTGATTGGTTTGAAACCGGGCAGGGGTGGATTATTTTCGCTTAACCATGCGCGCGCGTATTGACGAAATTCGGCTTGCTCAGGTGTATCTCTTTTCTTTGCTTGTGCTTGTGTCTGGCCAGCCATTGTTTACAGCGCCTTGCGTTGATTAAGAGCCGCTGTATTGTCATGCAATATCAATTGTTGCTGGGCCAGATCGACGCCATCGAGATCGCCAAAAATGTCCTGGGGGTGTTCCATGCCTTCCATATGCGGCCAATCCGATCCGAAAAGCACACGATCTGCGCCCATATGTTTAACCACATCTGAAATCTTGTCTTCCCAGAAGGGGTTAATCCACACATGTTGGCGGAAAAGTTCAGCCGGGTCCTGATGGTAATACTTTGGCATTCTTGCTTTAGATTGTTCGAGCTTAATAAAAAGTTCGCGCAGAAAGCCTGAGCCGTTTTCTACCGAGGCAATTCGAAGGTTGGGGAATCGCTCGAATAGCTTGTCGTAGGCAAGGGTCAACAAAAAATCATAGATAGCTCTCTCGGAGATAAGACCGGCCACCGAAGGTTTGCGGCCACCGCCCAGCGCTGCCAGTGCCGCGTTTCCGCCATAGCCATTGGCTGTGTAGCCATTGGCGCCAACATGCGCAACGACGACAATACCCGCCTCGTTAACTCTTGCCCAGAAAGGGTCAAAGCGCTCATGCGACGCCGCAAAATAACCGTCACGGGTACACACGGCGGAAGGGCGCATAACAAGCACTCGTGCATCCCGCTCTAATGCCTTTTCCAGTTCGCGACAGGCAAAATCGACATCAGCGAGTGTGATGTAGGGCGCAGCAAAGATTTGATCTTTGTAGGAAAATCCCCAGTCATCATCCAGCCAACGGTTGAAACCTTCGAATAAAGTGCACATCGCATCGATATCATGAACCATGGGTTGTTCGTAGAGGATTCCAGCGGTGGGAAATAACCATACAGCCTCAAGGCCCTGTTCCTTAATGCGATCGATTCGAGCATCACGGTCCATGTATTCTGGCGGCATCGGTCCGAGCGCCGAATGCGTTAACTCAACGAATGTTTTGCCGCGCGGATTGCCATGGTAATACTCACGGAGAACCCCGGGCTTTGAAACTGGATTGAAGGTCGGGTTACCAACAGACTTGTTTAGTTTCCCGGCAACCAGGTGAAATTTCTTGCCATCTTTCATCTCCACCCATTCCACGCAGCGTTTCTGCATGCGCCTTGGCACATAACGCGTAAAAGCATCCTCCGCTTCGTAGTAGTGGTTATCCGCGTCGAACAGCAACCCATCATACTTTTCCATATTGGCCCTTTACATATTACTTGTGTTAATTAGTATCATAGTTAGAATGGAGACTCAAACTTATCCAGCACCGGGCCGGTTACGCCTGAGGACTAGACGCTTATGAGCATCGTCAATCAAACTCAAGAACAAGAAGTGGTGGCCAACACGCCACTGGAAGATATTGATGTCAGCCGGCCGGAACTGTTTTCCGGCGATACCTGGCGACCCTGGTTCGCTCGACTGCGAGAGGAAGCGCCGGTTCATTATCTGGCAGACAGTGCCAACGGGCCGTTCTGGTCGGTGACCAGCCATGATTTGATTAAGGAAATCGACACCAATCATCAGGTGTTTTCTTCCGAAGCCGGCGGGATTTCCATTGTTGAGGCTGAAGAGATCGAGTCTCAGGAACTGCAGGGTGAGAGTTTCATCCAACTCGATCAGCCCAGGCATGGTCCGCAGCGCCAGGCGGTCACACCCTCTGTTGCACCGCCGAACATTGCCGAGCTGGAGCCGGTTATTCGAGAGCGTGTCATCGACATCCTTGAGGGCCTGCCTGTCGGCAAGACCTTTAATTGGGTTGAGCAAGTTTCAATTGAATTGACTGGTCGGATGCTGGCGACTTTATTAGGGTTTCCTTACGAAGAGCGTCACAAGTTGATTCGCTGGTCGGATATCACGACCAACGTACCCCAAGTGACCGGGGACGATAGTATCGACATGAAAGGACGCTACGAGGAATTAATGCAAGCTGCCGCAATGTTCTACCAGATATGGCAGGAGCGCGCAGCAGCACCACCGAGCATTGATCTTATTTCAATGCTTGCTCATGGTGAAGATACAAAAACAATGAACGAGAACCCGGGGCTGTTCCTGGGCACATTACTGCTATTGATCGTCGGCGGCAATGATACGACACGGAACAGCATCAGTGGCGGTGTCATTGCCTTGAATGAGCATCCGGATGAATATCAAAAACTGCGCGACAATCCTGCCCTGATCCCCAACATGGTATCCGAAATGGTTCGCTGGCAGACGCCGGTTATCCACATGCGTAGAACCGCACTTGAAGACTATGAACTGGGTGGCAAGCTCATAAAGAAAGGCGAAAAGGTCATCATGTGGTACCTGTCCGGTAACCGTGATGAGCGCGTTTTCGAAAATGCTGATCAATTTATCATCGACCGGCCAAACGCACGTCAGCATGTTGCTTTTGGATTTGGTATCCACCGCTGTATGGGTAATCGCCTGGCCGAGATGCAGTTGCGAGTGCTCTGGGAAGAAATTTCCAGTCGATTCAGCAAGGTGGAACTGGTTGGTGACGTGGTTCGCTTACCTAATAACTTCATCCGTGGCATTAAAGATGTGCCAGTGCGCCTGCATGCGAGGTGATTTACGCGGCAATTGAATCATTAATGCAGGCTGCCTTTGGGGTAATGTTAGCTCAGCAATGAAATCAGTTGGGTGCGTTAACTGACAAGGGCCCAGGTTACCAATAAGAAGCGATGCGATAATGACCACATCGACTTGCAGCATTTTACATACGTCCGATATCCATCTAGATAATCGGACCGGGCTGGATGGAAATAGCGCCGCCGAAACCGGTTTAACCAGGGTTGTTGACAAGGCGCTTGAGCTAGACGTCGATTTATTTTTACTGGCAGGTGATCTGTTTGATCACAATCGCGTCAAAGATCACTGCCTTGAGTTCGCAACAGCACAGCTGGCACGAATCAACTGCCCTGTGGTGATGATCACGGGGAATCACGATTGTCTGGCCGACCATTCCGTTTACCACCATTACGATCCGAAGGACGCCGGTGAGCACATCCACTTTATTCGCGAAGCCGATGGCGGATGCGTTGATTTCCCGTCTCTCGGCGTTCGAATCTGGGGCAGAGGAATTGTCGATCATCATCCCGGGAACAAGCCCCTTAACGGCATACCTGAACATGATGATGACGCTTGGCATATCGGTCTGGCACATGGCTATTACGTTGGTCGTGGTCTGGAAATGTACTCGTCACTGATCACGCCTGATGAAATCGAGGCTTCACGGTTCCATTACCTGGCACTGGGCCATGTACATGTGTTTACCACTATGGAACACGGCAGCACCCTGGCGGCCTATTCGGGATCACCTAATCTCGATCTTGGTATCAAGCAGATGACAGCCGCACATGTAGTGCTCCATCCTGAGAGCGGCGTCTCGGTTTCCAGGGTTGTTCTATAAATTGTTTTAGTGTTGTCTGAATTGGAAATTTCGGCTAGCGAAACCTACCAGGGCCGTCTGGAAGCTGCCCAGTCAAATGGCCTAACACCCTCTTCAGTCAACTGCAATATCTCTGCCTTGGGCTGATCTTCATCCAGGTGCAGGAATCCAATGGTGCCCAATTGCACATTGAGGTTATGCGGATAGGTCGGCGAACCCGGGTTTACGCAGAGCACCCCGTCAATCATATCAATCTGTTCAACATGGGTGTCGCCATAAATGAGCACATCGGGCTTTGCTTCGGGAAATAGCTTGCCAAGCCATTTACTGACCGTGATATCGGGGGGAATCTCCGGCATGGGAATGTAGTGCGTAAGGCCAATGCGGAAACCGTTGAATTCCAGTGACCAGACTTCACGCAGTCTGTCGTCATCGGGTTGAATGCAGCGGCCTGCAGAGCCATCGTCGCCGTTGCCACGAGCAGCGTACACCGGCGCAATTTCCTGCAACCTGTCGATGACACTTAGATCATAGATATCACCCGCGTGAAGGATTGCTTGCACATCATAAAACTGTTGGTAAACATGAGGCCAGAGTTCCGGCATTGCCTCCGGTATATGGGTGTCTGATATCAGTCCGATTTTCAAAGGAGAAGTCTCGAAGTAAGCCTGAAGTTATGAATTATCCCAAAATGCCGGCTCTGGCGGAACCCCTGCCTGACTGTGGCGTTAAGGATGCCAAGAATCTTTGCTGATCGGGTCTAGTCATCGGCCGGTAAATACCGGCTTACGTTTTTCGAATATCGCCCGTACCGCTTCTTTACCATCGTCGCTCGCCAATCCCCGACCGGTGTAGCGCAGTTCTTCTCGCACTAATGCTTCGATGTCGGCTGGCAAGCCAATTTGTGTCACCAGGTGTTTGGTTTGACGTGCTGCAAGTGGTGCAACCTCGGCAATCTTTGTGCAGTAAGCAAGAAACGCCGGCAAGAATCCCTCTGCCGCAACGACTTCGCCGACCAGGCCAATGGACAGCGCGGTACTGGCGTCGACCATGTCCTGTTGGAGCAGAAAACGCATCGCTCCCTCATGCCCCAGGGCTTGCGGTAAAGTCCAGGTAAGACCACAGTCCGGCGAGGTACCGGCTCGTGCATAACCGGGATGAAAACGCGCTTTTGAACTGGCCATCCGAATATCGCAGCACATCGCCAGCGACAGCCCGGCACCAATCGCGATGCCATTGATTCCTGCAATAACAGGTTTCTGACAGAGGACTCGAATGCCGGTTACCAGTTGGACCACGAGATCCACAGTGTCACTACTTGACGCACGCTTGGTATCGCCAGATTTTCGAGGACTGAGATCAGCGCCAGCACAAAAAGCATCACCGACCCCGGTAATGCCTATCACTCTGATGGCATCGTCATGCGATGCGTCATCAATGGCACGTACGATCTCGCGTGTCAGGCTATTTGCCAGGGCATTCTTTTTAGCAGGTCGGTTTAACCGCAAGAGTCGAACACCATGTAGGGTTTCTTCTAACAGCACTGGCTCTACCTTGCTTGGGTTGTTATTCATCTGGGTCTCCTTGTCAGGTCCAGTGGTATTGTTCTGAAAATTCAAGCATACCGCTGGTAACTGCCGTCTACTGAGAAGTTAACTAGTATCATGGTTAGAATACAGGCTCAAGGTGATTTTGTCTCGGCGTGCAATATTCAAACGCTAAAGTTTGCCTGGTTCACTGGCTTTGTTAACTGTTAAGGGAGACTTTATTGGTCTATTGCAACATTGCTGTATGGCGGCTGTATGGCAGCTGTATGGCGCTCGGTTTGGTGCTTGAAAAGGTATTTCCGACGAATTCTGTCTAGGGACCGCGCGAAGGACTAGTTTTTGCTAGCGCCTGTTTTTCGGTGCCCATTGGCTGTTGGGTGCATGACTTGCCTACCCTCTGGCTCCCGCCAGGTCATGCGGCTGACGATCAGGATCGTCAGCAGACCGACGAAAAAGCCTGGGATCATCTCGTACAGATCAAAGGTGTCAGCTTTGAATTGCAATATCCACAGTACAGTGACGCCAAAACCGAGCACGATGCCAGAGGCTGCCCCTTGTAAAGTCGTCTTTTTGTAATACAGCATGCACAGGATTACCGGTCCAAAGGCGGCTCCCAGTCCCGACCAGGCAAACAGAATAAACCAGAATAAAAATTTCACCTCATCGATGGCAAAGGTGATGCCCAGCACGCCGATCATTACCGTGATTACCTTGCCCACGTTTGCCAATGCCTTGTCACTTTGGCTGCTGTTGAATATCTTTTGCATGATATCCCGCACTACTGCCGACGACGCGAGCAGTAACAGTGAATCAACTGTGGACATAATGGCGGACAGTACAACCACCATGAGCACGCCGGTGATGATAGGGTGGAACAGTTCTCTGGCGAGATGGGGGAATATCGTTTCGGCGTCCGCGATTTCCGGAAACAGTGCGCGACCGGCCATGCCAGCAGTAACGGCGCCCACGTCAAACAGGAGAATGATAAGCACTGACATGTTGCGAGCCTTTACCAATTCGCCCTCACTTTTTACCGCCATAAATCGGGTCATGAGCTGTGGCACGCCGAGAAATGGCAGCCCAATGGCCAGAAAACTGACCACCAGTATCCAGCCGGGCAAACCCGTATCCAGGGCGCCGGTCATACTGAGTAACGACGGGTCCTGGGCCGCGAGATTGGCGGTGACACTGTGCCAGCCGCCAGCAGCATCAATGGCTACCAGTGGCACGATGATCAATCCAACGAGCATCATTGCGCCCTGTAGTACGTCTGTGTAGGAGACCGCCTTGTAGCCGCCGACGATGGTGTAGGCAATGATGACGATGCCACCAACGATTACCGCCGTGGCGTAGTCTATTTCGATGAATCCGACCAGGGCCTTGCCCGAAGCGGCCATTTGCGCGGTTACATAGGCGCAGACCATGGTCAGGATGACGACAACCGATATCCAGCGAAGAATATGGCGACTGTCGTTGAACCTTGCCTCGAGCACGTCTGGCAGGGTTATCGAGTCAGTTTCGTCACTGAGCTTTTTCAGGCGTCGAGAGATGAGTAACCAGGCCAGTGCTATACCGATCACTTCTCCTATCACTACCCAGTAAGCCTGGGCTCCGACGGTAAACCCCATGCCCGTGAGCCCCAGCAATAGCCAACCGCTTTCACCGGTGGCATTGGTACTAAATGCCACCACCCAAAAAGGGAGTTTCTTACCCGCCAGGAAGTAGCCTTTGAGCGACTGGGATTCCTGTCGGCTCCACAGCGCCAAAGCGATCAGCATGCAGAGATAAACAAAAAACACGGTTAAGGTGATGTACATAGTTGTTCGTCCTCACTCAGGTCACTGGTAACACGCCGTCGGCGTCGGGAGTTATCCTTATTTGTTGACTAGGCCATTGAAACATTTCTACTCCGCTTTCACAGCAACCATCGGGTCGTGGACGGAAATTTCAAACCAGGTTCCTTTGACCTGTTGAAGACAAGGGGAACACGCGCGGAGGACAATCGCAAATAGGGTTTAAATCCGTAATTTTTTGGGTGCAGGTTCAACGAGGGAAAGGGGCTTGGCATGCCAAACTCGATCAGCTATTGCGCTAGAGGGCCGATCCCAGGCAGCCAAAAGCCATGACAGCAATAAGGACAAAGGTTCCCTGCGCGCCAATTAACCTGGGATAATTGTCCCCAGGATAAGTTCCCAGCCCGAAAGCGTGGAAAAGTCGCAGCACAAAAAGTGACAGGCCAAACCCGTGCAACAGTGATTGCGAGGCACCCTGGATCTCTAGAACCAATAGCAGTAACAATGCAATCGGTACATTCTCTATGAAATTTGCTTGAACGCGCAGTGCGGCATCGGGTTGCCAGGCAGGAACCTTACCCGGCCGCAACCGGGCATACAGCACAAAGTTCGCTAGTACGACAGCCAGTAAAGCATGTAAGCCGACATACAGCGCAGTTACTGGAACCAACCCTGACATCTCATTAATAGCCATTACAAGATTCCCCACACAACCAGCCCCAGCCCTGCCAGAGAAAGAACGAGCCCAATGTAACTGTACTGGTCTAGCCAGAACAGCCCGAAGGCTTGCGGAGACCCCTTTTCAGCAGTGGGTGATTCCCCGGGAGACAAAGCGTGAGGCAGTCCACCAACCCACAAAATCAACAGACCCTGAAACGCCATCCCCAAACCCAGTACGACTATCCAGAATTCAGACATCCAGTTCTCCGGTACTCTATTGTTAGCCCAATCCTAGGGTTTGATAATAACTTCTTCTTTTGCCATAAAAAGCGCAACACTCTCGATGTCCACGAAATTGGCTGCATCGCCACCCTGATCTTCTCGCATCTGTCTTGAGGCGATTGCACGCCCGGCAGCCTCTATATCTGGCCACGAAATTTCTGTAATACCATCGTAAGCAGGATTTACTGTTTGGTATGAATCAGCCAGCGAGTGAATCTGTACGTAACTTAGTGCCTCTTGTGTTAGCGCAGCAATCGGGCCATGGGTGTGCCACCAGTAATGCTGGAATTCCCCCAGCTCCAGGTCCGGGCGCTTACGAAAGGGGTACACCCCTTTTACCCTGTCTGCAGTAATGTATTCTGCAGTCCTAACTACCACACGCTCCATACCCACAAGACAGGATTGAACCTCTGCCCCATCAGCAAGCAGGTCCCTGATGCCCACAGAGCAAGCAGCAGTCGCTATCGATGAATCATCAAACCACAACTCTGCCAAACCGGAGAACGCAGGTGGCTCCTGACCCAGCAGCGCTCTGGTCTGGACATAACCTTTAATCCGAGGCAACACAGATCGGATGGCACCCTCAGCATCATGACCCCTGAATCGAAAAGGATCTTCACCGGCGTTGATCAGAAAGCAGGTTTTATACATTTACTCTCCTCTAAGAGATGTTTTACCGCTATGGGCCATCATCAGGCATGTTAAAACAGTCTCCATAGGAAGAAAAGAATCGTCTAAAGGCGAAGCAAAGCCGGGGACCGTATGGGAGGTATAGCGCTATCTATGCACGTCTGCGTGGCTCAGGCACCTGCGGCTGGCTTACAGACTGTTGCGTTGATCACTTAGACAGTGTCGATAGTCCCAGTCCTTGGCACCCGGTTCATGCCATTCATCAAAATCGTATGCATGACCTCGGACATAAACCATGCCATTGATCGAGGAAGAACCGCCCAACACTTTGCCACGGGGGCAATGTAAGCGACGATTAGCGAGGGCTGGCTCGGGTTCAGAATCGAAAAACCAGCTTAACTTTTTATTATTCTCTGGATAGGACAGCGCGGTGGGCATGCGAATAAACAGATTTTTATCGCTACCTCCAGCTTCTACTAAAAGGACCTCATGGGCTCCATCTTCGCTTTACCGATCCGCCAGAACGCAACCGGAGGAGCCTGCGCCAACGATAATGTAATCGTATTGCGTCAAGGCCATGTTCTTATTAAATGTCATTCAACGAACCCCAGGTGACGTCTTTGATTATTTGGCTACATATTCTGGATGCAACTCTGTATGCAACTCTGTATGAAATGCTGTATGAAATAAGGAAAGTATCCAGACCAACATTATGTTGCCATCGTTATATGATCATCACGGATGAACTGACAAACCAGCCTCTCGAATGCCCTAATGAGAACGGGTGTTGTTGGTGCTACCATCAACACTTTGAAATAGTGAAGAATTACATGAGAATATACAGTTCTAAGTCGTTCTTACTACCATTATCCGTCAAATTGGTGATCGCCGGGCTACTGATGGCTGGACTGGTAACAACAACTCGGGCCGCGATTGAATCCATGGAAACTAATGTATTGGATAGCAAAGGTCGGCCAAAGGATGACCCCCGCTATATGGAAATCCGAACTTTAGAGGAACAGGAACAGCGAGGCGTTAGCCTTTACCGAAGCGGTAAGTATGAAAAAGCTTATGAGGTATTGTCTGAACCTGCACGTCTAGGATTCAAACGCGCCCAACATAGCATTGCTTTGATGCATATCCAGGGGCAATCGGTTCAGAAAAACCTGTTAATAGGCACTGCGCTATTTGGGCTGGCGGTCGAGTCCGGGGACCGTAAGTTGCTGAAGGAGCATGCAAAACTTTTGGAAATGATTCCTGAAAAATTCACATCACTTGTAAAGAAACAAACCGAGTACTATATCGAACGTTATGGCATGGAAGTACAAGGTATTATTTGTACTAGAGAAAAGCCCTCTGGATCACATTTCACAGTGGTGGAATGCCGTAAGCAACCGGGCAACTACAAGGGATATCCCTGGGCACCATAACGCGTATATTTCAATCGATCAGGTTAGATTGAGATTGCGGTTGGAGAAATGATGAAACCTATTTCGGCAGATTCCCATGTTGTAGAAGGGCCTGAAGTCTTTACGGGGCTTGCGGCACGTTTGCTGACGAGGCGCCCCGCGTCATGGATGTGGATGGTCAAGTCGATTGTATCGTAGTCCCCGCCCGCGGTTGGCTCGGCGTGAATGTGGCAAGAATGGGAATGGTCGCAACCAGGCGTCCCGCGTGGGTTCGCACGGTATAAAGGGACTGATTATTCGGCCTGAGCTGCAGCGTAATTGTATTTTGATTTGTTTTAAGAAAACCAATGACGGGGTCGCTTTTAACAACCTGGGACGAGCAACCCATAAGCAGAAGAGAAATAACACCAGAGCTAGCGCACCAATTCGTTTATTGCTGCATATTCTTTACCAATTGGCTGAGATTGGTGAAAACAGCTTCAAAGGATATTTTCAGGGTGTCGATGTCGGGTCGTAAAATGGCTGGTCACCACTCACAGTTACCCTTCGTAACAACCTTTCGTGTGGGTAGTAATCGCTGGCCGCATAGTGCTGAACCGCCCGATTGTCCCAGAATGCAATCGATCCAGCTTCCCATTTGAATCTGCAGACATATTCCGGCTTTGCGTGCTGTTGCAATAGAAAAGCTACAATCTCCCGGGACTCATCTGGCGGAAGGGTTTCACCAGTGCGTGCATCGTACAGCGAATCACGTCTTAGAAAACCGCCGTTGAGGTACAATCCTGTTTTACCAGTCTCGGGGTGTGTGCGCAGTAGAGGATGGTTCACACCGAAAGGGATCTCATCTTTGATCTCCTGAGTCAGATCGTCAGAGAACTTTGCTGAACCTCTGCCCATCAGAAAGATGCGATAATCGTTAACCCCGCAAAGCATTTGCAGACGTTCCTGTATCCCGGGGGGCAGGCCAAGGTAACAGGCATGACTGTCTGAAAACAAGGTATCTCCGCCTACAGGCGGACTGATAACACATTGAGCAATCGAGCCCAGTGACGGTTTTTTCATCCATGTCACATCAGTGTGCCAGCCATTCTCAGCACCTGGGCTCTTTTCACCGTGGCGGAGTTCCAGGATAAACGGGTTAACACCGGATTTACCAAAAGGGAAAACATCCAGGTAACCAAATCTACGGCCGAATGCAACCTGCTCATCTTCTGACAGGTTCTGGTCACGAAAAAAAATAACCTTTCGTTCCAACAGGGTATCTCGTATGAATTGAACAAATTCCGCCGCCAACACCTCTTTCAGGTCCACGTTGTGAATTATCGTGCCGAGAGTGATACCCAGATGTTCGAATTCAACTCCCAGGTTATCCGCCCGATTCTGCAGGTCATCTGAGACAGGTGTGTAACCCATACGTTCATATTCACGGTTTACACCCAGGCCAGATCTGTTATGCAGAGGAAAGAGATCTTCCACGCTGGCATCTTTCGCGTGTTGCTGAAAACCCATTCCTGCCTGGTGCAGTTTCTCCGCATATTTGGTCGCCAACCTGTTGTAATCTTCCTTTGATTCCGACGTTTCAGCTTGTGCCATAACGCGTACTCCCGAATAAATTGATATTCATCTGATCATAATAACTGAGTGCTTGATATTAGTCCTAATTTTGAATCTGATATCTGGATGACGGACACACAATCAAGAGATGAGCAATGTAATCCATATTAGTTGCATGGCTATCTTTCCGTAAACCTTCCCACCAAAGATCATCGACCGAAGGTATTTGAATTTGCAGGTTCACCGGCATAGGGTAGATTCGGCATGCACGAAAACTATGCAGGATGGCGTCTCTAGTTGGGTGTGTTGCTTCAATATAGCTGGCGAGACTACATCAGGATCTGAACTGGCCGAATTCAGCATGACGTAGATCCTTCGGCAAGCCTCAGGATGGCGCGACTGTTATGACGTATCCCCTGTCGGGTGATGCACCATTAAGCACGGTGTGGTAAACGTCATCGAGTTCCTCAAATGGCCTCTCTTGTATCGTTACCCACCTGTCAACCCGGTCGAGAAATGCTTGAGTCGCATCGCCAATTCTCTGCTGATACACGCCAGGCCCGAGTTCCTTGTTTCTTTTGATGATCTGGGTAGGTGCAAAGAATCCCTCGGGTTTAGGGCCTGGCATGGAATCTGCCGCCGGGCGTAAACCTGATTGATGGTGGGTAATTCCCACCCCGCAGCTATTTACGAGATTGTCGGTAAGGTGATGGTGAACACGGTTCAGTACCTCGCCGTTTCCCGACATATCCACATAGGCGCTGGTTGCTAAGGGCAACTGTTCCACGTCGTCATAAGACAGCACTACATCATACAATCCAAGGTTCTTGCAGAAGTCGATGTTAGCGGGGGAAGTAAGGCCAATGACTGAGTTATAACCCCGGCGTTTCAACATAAAGGCAAGGCCAAAGGCCGTTTTGCTGGACGCGCTGCCAAGAATCATCGTTTCTGCACCGAAGAAGTCGTTGTCGGCAAAGTAGTCGTCAAGAACAAAGGACGTGGTGAATAACGGCCGGTAAAGCATGTAGTGGTTGTCATGATCCGGGTTGAAACCATTCCCGACAGTCATTAGTGAGTACTGATTGTAAACAACCGGTAATGCTGACCGGTGGGCGCTCGCATCTATAAACCCGCGGGCGTTCACTTTCTCGGGTCTGACGACCAGTTCGGAGGACATGGGATAATAACCGTAACAACGATCTCCTACCGCCAGGCCCAGATGCTCACTGGCAGTCACGGTGCCAATCCCCCAGACCGGTATTCGCCCCCAGCCTTCCCCCGCGGGGAAGAAATTCCAGTAGCCGATCGTATCACCGGCCACACCATAGGTGATGTTGTTAGCCGTGAGGGCAAAACGGTCAATCCGCAAAACCGCCTCTCCGGTCGAAATCGAGGCAGCATCAGTCTGCTCAACTTTTGTTTCAGCAAGAATTTTTCGATTAACAAGATAATTTGCTGGCATAATCTGACTCCTAGGTGAGATAAATTTGCCTCCAGGCTTTCAAAACGAGTGAGTCAATGACTCCACCGCATTACCAGTGCCTGCCTTAAATCGATGACACTTCTACAACGCCAAAAGGCGATTGCCAGAATAATCGTTGGCGAATCCTAATGCCAATAAAATTACCTTGCGTGGATCAACTTTCTATCATTGTGTTTCTTAGAACTACGATAGGATCAAACCAGAAAAGGAATAGAAGCCCGGTAAATACAGTCATAGCGATCGCAGGATAGGAAAAACCACTTATTGAAAAGAAGCTCGTTACTGTAAGCGCAATAATGATCAGACAGATGCAGAAATAGCAGAATATTGAATCAGGCGAAAAAAACAACAACGAGGCCTTAAATATCGCGAAATGCAAAGGCGCACATCTGAGACTTATTGTTTCAGCGATAGGCATGTCTCATGTGGAACGGGAGGTGACCTTGCTGGCATGCATGAGATTTGTGAGTTGACCCTTTCTGCGTAGAGTGGTTAGCTTATTTTTTTAATACGGAATGCTGGATATGCAACTAGGTACAGGAATAGGCGGTTGGCCGGGCGCTGCCGCTGATCAGGCGACGCGTGCGGAAGCCCTCGGATATGATTTTGTAAATTGTGGTGAACTTAGTCACGACTCCATGTTGACCATGGCGCTCGCGGGTAATGCCACTTCGAACATCAATCTGCTGACGTCGGTAACAATTGCCTTTCCGCGCAGTCCGATGGTACTTGCCATGGAGGCCTGGGATATTCAACAGATGACCGGTGGTAGATTTTCAATCGGCCTGGGCAGCCAGGTGAAAGGCCACAACGAGCGTCGGTTTGGTGGAAGCTGGTCACCGGCGGCACCCAGAATGAAAGAATATATCCGGATGATGAAAGCAATCTGGAATAGCTGGCAGAATGGTACGGACGCAGACTTTCTTGGGAAGGAGTATCGATACACGTTGATGACCCCGAATTTCAATCCCGGTCCGCTTGAGTGTGAACAGCCTAAAGTATATTTGGCAGTTGTAGGGCCAGCAATGGCTCGTGTTGCAGGTGAAGTGGCTGACGGTGTGTTACCCCACGGCGGCATAATGACAGATAAGTATATGCGCGAGGTGCTACTGCCAAACGTCAAAATTGGCCTGGAGAGGTCAGGACGGTCCTGGGCTGATATCGATTTGTCCTTGAGTGGCTATCTGATTCTTGGTGAGGATGATGACCAGATTTGTAAGAATATTCAGAATCTTCGCCGTCCATTGTCATTCTATGGATCAACCCGCAGTTATCACCATGTTCTCAGGCTGCACGGTCTGGAGGAGCTTGGGCTGAAACTTCATGCGCTGTCACTTGAAGGGAAATGGCAGGAAATGCACGATGTCATTACCGATGATGACCTGCTGCAGCTTGCAGAAACCTGTCGGTATGATGACTACGCGCGATTCATCCGCGATAAACGTGAATATGCGACTCAGATGGGTTTCTCAATGCCGACAAAAACTGATGCAGAGAAGTTGAGAGCGGGTGAAGTGATGGAGGAACTCAGGAAGGTTGAGAACAGTGGTGTGCCTAAAGGTCTGGAGTTTTGAGTTATCCGTCGTCAAACAAACGGAAAAGATGAGCATCTCATTTAAAAGCTGCCACCCTGACATACTGATGTAAAAAACCCTGATCAAGATACTTTGGCAATCTGGGGAAAATGCGGTTTAAGATACTTATCTACCAGTACTCAATCAGTTGCAGCAAAAACTTGGCATCTCTGGTGAAGACGCTGCTGAGATGGAGCGTGAACTTTTAGCTGACTACGCATAGGAATGATGTTCGCGTCGAGTCTTTGGTTGCGCTTCTTGCGACAGTGGACCTGTCCCGCATCACAGCCCGTAGGGCAGCTGTGGCTTCCTATTTATAGTTATGGCGAACAGTTTTTGTGACAGTTGATACGGTCGGCGGTCGGCCAGAATTGGAACAGGTCAGGAAACAACTGTCTCAACACCAGCTTTAAGCAATCTGTTCAGGGACCTGCGACTCTCACCCGCACGAGCTCGAAGCGAGAGACTGTGCAGAATACTTTGTGCAATGGCAGCACGGGCCGTCGCATCGAAGTCTTGTGGTAGCTGACCTTCATCTATCGCGAATTGAAGTCGTTGTTCGAATCCCTTGTCTATTATTTTGATGATGCTCAAAAGGTCTTCCCGGATCTCGGCGTGGCATACAGCGACAGACACAGCCGTGCTCATTACAAGACAACCTTTTGATTGTGAACCTGACAGATATATCTCCAAAGCAATTTGATAGAAGCCCTGTAGACCTTTTCTTAAATCTGATTCAGCGAATAGTGTCTCTTGCATGGCTGATTTCATTTGCGAGCTAAATTGAGCCAGAGCCGATCTGTACAACGTTTCTTTATCCCCGAAGGCTCGGTAGATACTAGGGCGATTCATTTCCATTGCATCCGCTAAGTCATCCAGAGAAGTAGCACTAAAACCGTTAGCCCAAAATACATCACGCGCTGCTTCCAGTGCCGTATCTTCGTCAAATTTTCTTGGCCTGCCACGACTGCGTTTCAATTTCCTTTCCTTTATTAATGTACCGATTCGAATAATATATTGACATATATACTATAGTATGCGAAGTAGTACATAAATAGAAACAGGGCGCACTAATGCCAAAAATTGAAACCCCCAAAAGCGCAATTCCAGAGAAGTTACGGGGTCTACACCTGTTTCACTATGATGGTGCTCCTTGCGCGCAACGTGTTCGGTTCGCGCTCGGAGAGAAAGGCCTCTCACGGGGCAGAGAAGAAAAATTTGATGCGATGTCGGCTTCTTCAGTCCTGGGTGAAACCGGGAAATGGGTTAGTCGTCATGTATCACTACCAATGAAAGACCATATGACCGCTGCCTATTCCGAAATTCACCCCAATATGGTCGTGCCCGCGCTGGCACATGAAGGTGTACTCTATCTAGAGTCAATGGACATCATTGAATATCTGGATGATGCTTTCGGTGGCGACCGTCTGGTTCCTGCCGACGAAAAACTTCGCGAAGCAACCATGCGCCGTGTGCAGCAAGCCAAAGATTTACATCGATCTATTCGATTTGTCACGTTCCATTGGGGGTTAGGTAGACTGGCCATGCTAAACCCAAAGGAAAGAGCTCAGCTTGCCACTTTGGCAAGTGAGGGTAAGGACGAGGAACAGTTGGTATCGTTCTACGACCAATACAGTACGGGCACTATTCCCGACTCAGTCTATTTTGATCATTTGAGGGAGTTGTATTCCGCATTTGCGGAGATCAACACTGAACTCGAAGNNTTCTGGTCGATGAAAATTTTGCGCCTCCTGGAATGTGGTTACCCGGTCAAAGAATATCACCCATCGGTGTATGCATGGTTCGAAAGAATCTACAAACGGCCATCCTTCCAGAACGAGGTGATGGGAAGAAACCGGCTCGCTAATCGCGTTTTTCGAGTAAAGGCAAGTATTGAAGGCATGTTCGGCAAAGGTCTTCGGCAAGCAGTTGAGAGGGTAGCGGCATGAATGAAGGACAAAACAACAATTTGGTTTCAGACCCGGGAAGACCTTCGACGCCAACGCTGGCAGTTAGATTTATTGGTGCCGAAATACGCGACAAGATTCGGTTCCTGGCAATTCGAATGGG